>ENA-OWOA01000004-OWOA01000004.1-gut-metagenome-genome-assembly--contig:-NODE-4-length-215387-cov-21.771724_pt1 | contig 215387 bp, 207 predicted proteins | sample MGYA00248251_ERZ651780 | MGnify/ENA primary metagenome ERZ651780 (study PRJEB26908, sample SAMEA4031714) | gut metagenome | biome: gut; feature: normal infant; material: stool | place: China | collected... | reverse complement strand
AAATGCAACAAGTACAGAAGGTAGACAAGATGTAGATATCTTCCGTGCACAAATGGAATTTTATTTCTAATCATATAATTTATAAATCTAATATTTAAACAAAAAGGCTTATTACTTACAACTTGTTTAGTAATAAGTCTTTTTGTTTTGGAAATTAAAATTATTTATTTTTATTTAATTTACGATATTCTTTAGGTGTAAAATTATATTTTTGATAAAATAATTTAGAAAAATAACTTAAATGATTAAAACCTGAATTTAAAGCAATTTCTGTGATATTTAAATTAGAATTTATCAATAAAGATTTGCTAATCTCCAATCGATAGGTATTAAGAAAATCTATAGGTGTTTGATTTAAATATTTTTTAAATAATTTACAACATTTACTTCTACATATATTACCTGATTCGGCTATATCATTTAAAGAAATATTTTGTGTATAATTTTTATAAATATAAGCGGTCATGTTTTTTTGGATAATAAGATCATTTGATATATTTGAAGAATTTAATTCAGACAAATTAAAATTTTTCTTTAAAATAGTATAAAATTTATGCCAAATTTTAAAGATAATGGAATAATATAAAATTTCTTTTTCTGAGATTGAAGACTTATATAGTAATAGTAATTTATTAAATAATAATAGTAAATGATGATCATTTAAATTGTTATTATTCAAATATAAATATTCAATTTGATTGTTTGAAATAATTGTTTTTACGAAATGATTAAAAAAATCATTATTATAATTAAAAATAATAGGATGAATTAGAATACAAATAAATTCACAGTCAAGACCTTGTTCTGAGTAACCATAATGCATTTGTTTAGAATTTATAATTAGTCCATCGTGCTCATGAATTAAAATATTTTTTCCATTTACATAGAAATTCATTTTCCCTTTTAGAATGTATATGATTTCTATATCGTCATGCCAATGACAAAGAGCTTTTAGATTATCAAAATAAGATAATTTGTTTTCTTGAATAGCTATTTTAGTATATGGTTCGTAGGATTGAACTATTTCAAATAAGTCATGCATAATTTGTAATTTACGTTTCATAATAACTCCTTTAAATACGATTTTTATAATAATTAAGGAAAATAGTGATAGTTTTGGATAATTATATATACTATTATTATATTAATTGATATATCGATATACAAGTTTAAATATTTAGACAATAAAATATTTAATAAAAATTCTAAAGGTGATAAAATGGCAGTATTTTATTTTGAAACAATTTTAAAAGTTAAACTACTAGGCATGCAAGTTACAACTGTTAAAATTAATTTTACAGAAGATATGGATAGAAATAATATATCATTGGGAACATATGATTTTTTTATTCGTAGTGAAAATACGGATAATGTTTGGTGTAAGATACCTATTGTAGGTATGAAATGGAAAAATAAGAGATGTCTATATTTAAAATTAGTAAATAAAATGGATTATTTACCAATTAAATTATTAAAATTAAAAAAAAGTCCACCAGATGTATTTACTCAAGATTGTTGCAGATTAGAGTATAATTTACAACAAAAATTACCAGTATATACTAAAAATAATAAATCATATGATATAAATACAAAGTATATTTTAAAAAAAGAACATAAAAAATATGTTGAGGAATTTAAATCTTTTATGTTTAAAGATTTAAATTATAGTATATATGTCCCTAAAATAAAGGCCAAAAAACATGCATTAATTGTTTGGTTACATGGTGCAGGAGAAGGCGGAAATAATGCTTCTAATATAATGGCAGATAAAGGAGCCGTTACGTATTTGAAAAAAGATACGCAATATTTATTTAAAGGAGCATATGTTTTAGCACCACAATCTCCTACTTATTGGGTTGATGAATTTAAGATGGAGGAAAATATATTTTTAAAAGCTAAAAGATGTTATACAAAAGATTTAACAGAATTAATATTACAAATTAAACAAAAATATATGGATATAGATGAAAATAGAATATATTTAGCAGGTGCTTCTATGGGTGGTTATCAAGTATTAGAATTATTAGCAGAAAATCCTTTTTTATATGCGGGGGCGATTATATCCTGTCCTGCTAAAATACCAATAGAAGAAAATTTAAGAGTAATTAAAAATAATAAAATACCAATATGGCTTTTGCATTGTGTAAAAGATAATGTAGTACCTTTAAAAAATACAGAATATATTTATAATTATCTAAAAAATGAAGATAATACTATAAAAGTAACATATTATCCAAAGATTATAGTTCAAGGTAAAGAAATAAATCCACATTGTGTATTTATTTATATGTATGAAAATTTGCCAGAAGAAAATGGTACTAGATTGTTTGAATGGTTAAGTGAACAAAGAAGAGGGAAATAATATGAAATCAACAGCACAATTAAAATCGGTAATATATATTTCAATAATAGCTGCATTAGGAGGATTTTTATTTGGATTTGATACAGCTGTTATAAGTGGAACAATTGATTCAATAAAAACGGTAGAATATGGTTTTGGACTTAGTTCTGGGGAATTAGGATTTGCAGTGGCTTCGGTTTTGTTTGGTTCAGCCATTGGCGCCTGGTATGCAGGATTATCAGCAATGCGTTTTGGTAGAGTACGTGTAATGATAATAGCATCTATAATGTTTTTTATTTCAGCTTTAGGTTCAGCATTGGCAACAGGATTATGGAGTTTTGTTCTGTGGCGCTTTATAGGTGGTATTGGTGTAGGTATTGCAGCAGTAATAGCTCCTGCTTATATAGCAGAAGTTTCACCAGCTCATTTAAGAGGTAGATTAGGAACTCTACAGCAGTTAGCTATTGCTATTGGTTTATTTACATCATTTGTATCTAATTATATATTAGCCAATATAGAAGGATCACCTAATAGTATATTATGGTTTGATTTATTTGCTTGGCGTTGGATGCTATTAGTAGAAATATTTCCAGCTTTTATATATGGAATTATGGCTTTGAAATTGCCAGAATCTCCTCGTTTTTTAGTTAGTAAAGGAAAAGATGAAGAAGCTATTGAGATATTAATAAAATATGTAGGTGAAAAAAATCCAAAAGATAAAATTTTAAGTATAAAAAATACACTAGGAAATTTAGATGATGTTATTTCTATAAAAAATATATTATCTAAAAAAACTATATTTATACCTATTGTTTGGATTGGTATAAGTGTAGCATTTATATCTCAATTTACAGGTATAAATATTATTTTATATTATGCTTCATCTTTATGGAGTGCAGTAGGATTTTCTCAGTCCTTATCTTTTGCGGTTCCTATTGGGACTACTACAATAGGTATATTAATGACCGTTGTAGGTATGATGGTAATTGATAGGATTGGTAGAAAAAAATTATTGTTAATAGGTTCTATAGGAATGGCAATATCTTTATGGATAACAGGATTAATATTTTTTAATGCAGAACAGACATCAACAGGCTTAGTTTTAAATACTAATTTAGCTTGGTTGGCTTTGATAAGTGCGCATGTATTTTATATTTTCTTTTGTTGTACATGGGGACCTGCTGTTTGGGTAGTATTAGGAGAACTTTTTCCAAATAGAGTTAGAACTACAGGAATTGGAATAGCTACTTGTGCAAATTGGATTGGTAATATTATAGTTACGTGGACTTTTCCGCCTATGTTGGAATATATTGGATTAGCACAGACATATTTATTTTATGGAGTATGTTGTATATTATCATTTTTTATAGTTAAATATTTATTACCAGAAACAGGAAATAAAGAATTAGAAGATATGCAATATTAAAATATAGAATAAAAAAATACACCTTTAAAAACTTTTATTAATTTTTAAAGGTGTATTTTATTTTAATCAATAGAAATTAATTCATATTGAGGATTACCCATTTTTAAATCGCGCATAGCGGTCAATTGATGTAATCCATGACGCGATTCAATACGTTCTACTAAATCTTGATTGTTTGGTTGAGCATATACTAAATCAATAGAGGCTTGGTCTATAGCAAGTAAGTCACTTGAGGCTAATATACCAATATCTGGGATTGTGGGTTCAGCAGCAGATAATCCAGCACAATCACAATCAATAGACATTCTGCGTAAAACATTAATAAAAACGATATGTTTACCAAAGTAATCAATAACAGCTTTTGCTGATTCTGCCATATTTTCCATTAGATGTTCTTTACTTGGCCATTGTTCCCAGTCAGCGGGTTGATTATCAACTGAAACACCATGAACCATTGATTTACCAATTCTACCATCAGCACAACCGATAGCGATATTTTTCATGGAACCACCATATCCACCCATAGCATGACCTTTGAAATGGGTTAATACAATCATAGAATCATAATTAACGATATTTTTTCCCATTGAAATTTCTTGAAAATGTTTGCCATTGCGTACAGGGAGCATAACAGTACCATTTTCATCCATTATATCTACAGGGCAAAAATCCCAACCATTAACTTTTAAGGTTTCTCGATGACTTTCGGTAGTATATCTATCACCTTTATATAAGGTATTTGTTTCAACTATATTGCTATTGGGAACATGTTGTTGAAAAACGCAAACCATATCTCTAGGCAAAATATTTGGACCATTTTTTTCGCCTGTATGAAGTTTTATAGCAGTTTTTCCATAAATACCTTCATTGATTAAGTTATATAATTTTAGCAGACTATCTGTATTAATTTGAGAAGAAAAATATACTTTGGCTTTAGAGCCAATATAATTGTCATTATTGATTTTGGTACTAGCTATTACTGGTGATTGAGCAAAAGAATGAGAAATATTATCCGTTAAGCCATAAGTTGCTGCTCCAATAACTGCACCACCGGCTACTTTGAAAAAATCACGTCTAGAAAATTTTTTCATAAAAATCTCCTCCTGTAAATGATTTTATTATTATTTTAATCATACATCTTGGAGTTTACTTTAGGTCAAGAAAATAATTTTATAGTAATGATTTTAAATGACTTTTAAACTGTATTTACCAAAACCTATTTGAATGCGATTTTCTTCATGTAAGACGTTTAAAACTTCACGGATTTTATTTTCAGAAACGGAGAATTTATGAGCTAAGGAACGTCGACCAACAGGTTGGCGAAGTGTATTACAACGTTTGATTTCAGCAAAAATTTCTTCTTTTAAATCAATGATATCATTAGGAGTTTTAAAAATTTCAGATTTAATATCTTCTGGCAAATCACTGCTTTGAGGTGGTTCATTAGGGCAAATATTAGCTAGATATTCAACTACATTTTGAAGTTCACGAATATTTCCAGGCCATGAATAGTTTTGAAGACAAATTTTTATATTAGAAAAATATAATTTGGCATCTAAAGATAAAGGTTTATATTTTTTATAAAAATTATATGCAAGTGGTAAAATATCTTCTTTGCGTTCACGCAGTGCAGGCATTTTTATAGGAAGTACATTTAAGCGATAATATAAATCTTCTCGCATCAATCCAGCTTTGATATGTTCTTTTAAATTGTGATTAGTGGCAACAATGACGCGAACATCAATAGGAATTATTTTTATACTACCTACACGACGAATTTGACGTTCCTGAAGGACACGCAATAATTTCACTTGGAATGGCAAAGGGGCATCACCAATTTCATCTAAAAATAATGTTCCTTTATGAGCTGCTTCAAATAAACCCGAAGAACCGCCTTTTTTAGCACCTGTGAAAGAACCTTCTACATAACCAAATAATTCTGATTCTAAAAGTGTTTCTGAAAGTGCAGCAAAATTAATGGCGACGAAAGGTCCTGAACTGCGATTGGAAGCATTGTGAATACTTTGAGCTAATAATTCTTTACCCGTACCAGATTCACCTTGGATAAATACTGTAGAATCTGATTTTGCCATTTTTTGCGCGAGTGATAATACTTTTTGTAGTGCTGGACTTTTACCAACGATATGAGAAAAATCATAACGTGCAATATTTTGTTCTTGGTATAAACGACGACGTACTGATTCTTCAAGGCGATGAATTTCGGATACATCTTTTAATACAAATAATTTGCCATTATCGCTGTTTTTAGCATAGAGGGGAATTTCTGATATTAAAAGTTCATGAGAAGGCAATTTTAATATACCTTCTTTTCGAGGATTATTTACTGTTTGGAAAAAAGTATCATCTAAGAAATTTTCACTATCTTGCCCAATTAATTTTGTCGCTTTTTGAGCAAAGATTTTTTCAGCAATAGGATTAAAAACAGATATTTTATTTTCTTTATTGATAGCTATTAATCCATCATGAACATTATTGATGACGGTTTTAAATCTTTCTTTCATTTTGCTACTATCTTTTAATAATTTATTACCTGTTTTTATTAATTTAATAATATCTTGAATATATTTAGCTGATAAAATATTAGCAAATTTATCTAAAATATCAAAATGAGTGAGAATTTCAATGATAGAAGTGATATCAACTAAACGAGTTTTTATATCAATAATATGGTTTACAAATCCCGGAACATGTTCAGTTTCGCCAGGAGTAATAGCTATTTTTAATTTAGGATAATTGTCTATTCCAGGATAATAAGGATAATAGTTTATATGGTCTATGCCTAATGCTTGCAATAATAAAATAGTTTCTTCTGCACTATCTTTAGAATCATTAACTAATAATACATCACTATATTTAGGCAGTTTAAATAGTTTGCCAATTTCATGATAATTTATAGAGCGTCGTGCAATAATATAAGGTACATTTGCAGGGCGAAAATTAATTCTTTCAAATGCATATTCGCTGGAATAGAGGATTAAGTCAACTTCTAAGTTTGTTGGTGGAGGCGAAGATGAATAATAATATTTGATATCTACTGAGGAATAAAGAATATTACATAATTGTTCATAAATAGTATGAGCAGTATTATATCCTACAGAAATGATGACTAATTTTTTCATTTTATATTTATCTCCTAATGGGAATTTAATGGTAATTTATAATAATATACCCTATATTATCAAAATAAATGCTATTTATCAATTTATAAAAGGTTATGATTTTTAAGTGTTTCTTGGTTCTTCTATGTACAAATGTTTACTTGGCATGGAAATTGCATAATTATATTAGTGAAACTTTATATACTGATAAGGGAGGTTTTATTATGAACCCATTTAGTAATTCTTTTGAAAAGAAATGGACTTTTATTTTTTTATTTATGTATGTATTAATAATGTTGCCATTTCCTTGGTATTATGCCACTGAATACATTCCTTCATTTTGGGGAACTCCGTTATTCATCTTTGGATGGATTTTTCATGGTTTAGTAGTTATTATACTCATATTTTTATGGTGGCAAAGTTGTAAAAAACGACCAGAGTATAAAGAATTTGATGATGAGGAGTGATTTAAATGACACATTCATTAGATAATAATATTATTCCATTTTTAGCTGTTATTATTACTTATTTTGGTTTATTGACTTATATCGGTTATTATGCTACAAAGCAAACTCGAACTCTTAGAGATTATTTCACAATGAGTGGTAAGGCAGGAGCTTTGCTTAGTGGTCTTGCATATTTTTCAACTCAATATAGTATGAGTACATTTATGGGTGTGCCAGGAACTATTTATAAAGTAGGTTATGCTGGAATGTCTGTATCTGTGCCAGGTATTGCTTTTAGTATGGTTATTCCTGCTTTACTTGTTGGTAGAAGATTAATTCGTTTGGGTCATCGTTATCGTATGCTTACTATGGCAGATTACATATCTGATAGATATGAGTCCACTTTAATGCGTGCATTATTGGCTATTATTATGATTTTATTCTTAGTACCAATGATGGGAGCGCAAACAATTGGAGCTGGAATTATTTTTAAAACATATACTGGTGCTCCAGAATGGGTTGGTATTGTAGTCATGGGTATAACTGTTATACTTTATTGTATGGCAGGTGGTATTAGAAGTATTATGATTACAGATGTTATTCAGGGTATTTTAATGGTAGCAACAGCTGTAGTTACTTTCTTTGTATCTTTGCAATTAGGTGGAGGTCTTGAAGTAATTAATCAGCATTTAGCAGATACTGATATGAGTTTATTATCTCATCCTGGACAAAATAATTCTATGCCATGGCAAAATTATGTTTCTATGATCATCATGTGGAGTTTCTTTACAATTGGACAGCCACATTTATTTACAAAATTTTTCACTATGAAAAATTACAATGTAATGTTTAAAGCAGTATTATTGGGAACTTTAGGTATGTGGTTTTCTGCTACACTTATTGAATGGTGTGGTGTAACGGGTAGAATGTCTTTCCCTAATCTCACAGGAACAGATACAGACTTTATCGTACCTCTTATTTTACAAGCAGGCGTTCATCCTGTAATTTCTTCTTTGATGGTAGCTGGTATTTTCTCTGCAGGTATGTCAACTGTAAGTGGTGTATTAATTACTTCCACAAGTGCTGTAACTCGTGATTTATATCAAAAAATATTTAATAAAGAAGCTACAGATAAAGATGCATTTATTATGTCTCGTTATGTAACAGTTGGTTTGGGCGTATTAGCTATTTGTATTGGTATTTATAAACCATCTTCAATTTTTCAATTAGTTTTATTCTCTTTTGGTGGTTTAGGTATTTGGGCAGCTCCGATTTTAGTTGGTCTTTATTGGAAACGTGCAACAAAAATTGGTGCATTTGCGTCTGTAATCGTTGGTGAAATCGTATATATTTTATTGACAACTACTTTTACATCTTTAACATTTGGTTTCAATCCATTAATCGTGGCATGGATTATTGCTATGGTGGTATTGATTGTAGTGAGCTTGTGTACAAAACCTGCATCAGCAGAAACAATCAGACGTCATTTTGATGATTTAGAAAAATGTTAATTTGATTTTAATGAATAAAGAAGGTATTAATTATGTATTTAGCACATTTAAATTGGCAACAAGCAAAAAGAGCTTTCGCAAAAGATGATTTAGTAGCAATTATTCCTATTGGAAGTACAGAACAACATGGCCCTGTAGGTCCTTTGGGAACAGATTTTTTAATTCCTGATTATTTTGCTAAACAGATAGAAAAACGCACAGAAGTTTTGATTGTGCCTACAGTTCCTTTTGGTATAGCTACACATCATGTGGAATTTTCGGGAACTATTGATATTGGTTTTGATGGCTTATATGCTGTTATTAAAGGTATTGTAGATGGTTTAAGTCGTCATGGCGTGAAGAAATTTGTATTTTTAAATGGTCATGGTGGTAATACTCCTGCTTTGGATAAAGTAGCATTAGAAGCGAATAAAAAAGGTTGTCTTTGTGCTCAAATTGATTGGTGGTCACTTGCTCCAATGCTCAATCCTGAATGGAAAGGTGGTCATGGTGATGGACAAGAAGTTTCCATGATTATGGCTATTGATGAAAATTTAATAAATAAAGATGATTTAATGGAAACAAAGGTAAATCATTTATCGGATAAATTAAAAAATATACATTTAAATGCAGTTGATTTTAAAGGCGCAACTATAAAAGTAATTCGCAGTGTAGATAAAGTGGTAAATAGCGGTGGCTATGGCGGAAGTGATTCTTATAGTGCAAATAAACAATGGGGCGAAGATATGAAAGTAGCTTTGCTTGATTATATTGTTGATTTTGTAAATGAATTTAAATCTGTAAAACTATAATTAGATAGGATAATTATTATGTTTAAACGCAGAGATTATTTTAAAGAAGATAGACAAAAACCATGGTCAATAAAAGATGAACCTGTTACTTGCGAAGCTTTAGCTGACACAGAAGCAAGAACATATCCAGATATGTTTGAGGCATATAAAAATTTTGCACAGACATATAATTTATCAAGGGATAGTTTTATCTTAACTAACGGCTGTGAAAATGCAGTGAGAATTATTTTTGAAGCACTTCGACCTAAATATGCTTATATTGAAAATCCTTCATGGGGTTTGGTAGAAGTATTGGCTAATGGTTTATTATATCCTCGACCTGAGGAAACACCTGAAGAAAAGCGAATTTTTCTAGTGGATTATGAGTTTAAAAATGAAAAATTTGTTTTAGGGGATTATCCTTTAAAATTACCACAAGAGAATTCTTTGTTTTATATTACTGATAAATATAATAATGTTTTTGAGCATGAAGTACTTCAAGATAGAAATGAATATGCTAAATATACTATTGTTGATGAAACTTATTCAGCTAAAATATTGAGAGATAGTAATAGAGAAATACCTGAAAATATTTTTGTAATTGGTTCATATTCTAAGTTTTGTGGTGCGGGAATACGTTTAGGCTATATTTTATATAATCCTAAATGGAATAACTTAATGCAATTACTAAGAGAAGAATGTATTTCTAAATTAGCAGAAAAATATACAAGTATACACATTCCAGAAATAAATTTACCAGAATTTGATGGTAATTTTGTTTGTAAGTCTAATAATTATGTCGTAGTAAAAGCTGATAGTTATACAGGTGATAAACGAAGAATTAATCGAGAGTTTGAGGTTTCAGGTATAAAATTTTATAAATTAGGATTATCCTTAAAATGATTTTAATGGGAATTTTATATTTTAAGTTTTATAAAATTCCCATTAAGTTTTTATAATAAAACACAAAAGTACTTTTATATTAGATAGTTGTATCTATTAAATTATTGGCACGGAACTTGCATATAATAAAATAGTGAAATATTTTATTAGGGAGAGATACAAATGGATAAACAGAAAAATAATGATGTAAAAATCTCTGTGCCATGGTATGGTTATGTAGTTTTTGTGTTGGCAATTTTATTATTTTCAGGGATTTTTTCTTCGTCTGATGGAGTTTTACGTGCTTTAGATTTCAATGTATTGAATGGTAGTTTTGGACAGATACCAACTGATAAGGCTATGAGCTTTAGAGGTGCTGGCGGTAGCGGTGCTAAAGATGGCTTTTTATTTGCTTTAGAACTTATTCCTGCTGTTATTTTAGCTTTAGGGATTGTAAATGTCATTGATGGTTTGGGTGGATTGAAGGCTGCTCAAAAATTAATGAACCCATTATTAAAACCTTTACTTGGTGTACCAGGTGTTTCTGCACTTGCAAATATTGCTAATATGCAAAGTACAGATGCTGCTGCTGGTATGGTTAAAGAATTAGTTGATGAAGGAAAATTAACAGATAAAGAACGCTCTGTTATCATCACTTATCAAACAAGTGGTAGTGCTTTTGTAACAAATTATTTTTCTTCTGGTGCTGCTGCTTTTAGTATTTTACTTGCACCAATTATCGTACCTTTACTTGTAATTTTTGTATTTAAAATTGTGGGTGCAAATTTAATGCGTTTATATTTTAAATTTATTGGACAATAAGTGAGGTAAGATAAATGAGCGACAATAAAGTAGAAGTTATTCAGAAAAAAACAATTTTGGATTTATTCATTGATGGTGCTAGAAAAGGTTTTACTATTGGTACTACTAGTTTGTTACCAAATGTAATGATGGCATTTGTAATTATTCGTATTTTAGATGTTACAGGTCTTTTACAATTAATTGGTGTTGTATTCCAGCCAGTGATGGGACTTTGGGGTCTTCCTGGTGAGGCAGCAACAGTTTTAATCACTGCTTTAATGAGTATGGGTGGCGGTGTAGGTGTAGCAATGAGCTTATATACTGCTGGTTCTTTAGATGCTATGCAAGTAACAGTGCTTTTACCTGCTATTTATTTGATGGGTAATCCTGTACAAAATGTGGGGCGTTGTTTAGGTATTGCTGGTGTAAGTACTAAACATTATCCTGCAATTATTTTAATTTGTGTAATTAATGCATTATTATCTATTTGGGCAATGCATTTTATTATGTTATTTTTACAATAAAAGAAGGTTGATTATATGAATACTAAAAAAACATTTTTCACATTATTAAAAAATGCACATGTAATTGCTCCAGAAGATTTAGGAGTTAAAGATATTTTAGTAGCTGGCGAAAAAATCGCTATGATAGGTGAAGGTCTTTCTTTACCAGCAATATATGATTGCGAAGTAGTTGATTGTGAAGGTAATTATGTAGTACCAGGTTTTATTGACTCTCATGTACATTTAATCGGTGGTGGCGGTGAAGGTGGTTATGCTACTAGAACACCTGAAATCCAATTAACAGATATCACAACTTCTGGTGTAACTACAGTACTTGGTCTTTTAGGTACAGATGGTGTAACTCGTCATGTAACTAGCTTACTTGCCAAAGCTCGTGGTCTTGAAGATGAAGGCATTACAGCATATATTTATTCTGGTTCTTATGAAATTCCAACACCAACAATTACAGGTAGTGTACGCAATGATATTATTTTGATTGATAAAGTAATTGGTACTGGTGAAATTGCTATGTGCGATCATCGTTCTTCTCAATCTCCAAAAGAAGCTTATCAGCAAATTACAGCAGAAGCTCGTGTTGGCGGTATGCTTAGCGGTAAAGCTGGTGTAGTTAATATGCATTTAGGCGATGGCGAAGATGGTTTAAAAATGCTTTATGAAATCACTAAAAATGGTGAAATTCCTAAAACACAAATTATTCCAACTCATGTAAACCGCAATAAACGCTTATTTAAAGAAGCTATTGAATGGGCAAAACAAGGCGGTATTATGGACGTAACTTCTAGTGTTAGCCCAGAGTCCGGTTCTAGCCATTCTGTAAAATCCAGTGAAGCTGTAAAACAAGCATTAGAAGCTGGTGTTAATATTGAAAATATCACTATGAGTTCTGATGGTAATGGTAGTATGCCAATTTTTGATGAAGCTGGAAATAATATTGGCGTTGGTGTAGCAAGCCAGATTTCTATTTTAAATGAATTTAGAGATATGGTACAAAAAGAAAATATTGCGATTACAGATGCTATAAAAATTATTACAAGCAATATTGCTAAATTTACTAAATTATATCCAAGAAAAGGTTGCTTAGCTAATAATAGTGATGCAGATATTTTAGTATTAGATAAAGATTTACAATTACAACATGTGTGGGCAAGAGGCACTCATATGGTAGAAAATGGTAAACCTATTGTATTTGGTACTTTTGAAAAAAGATAATAGAAGATATGTAATAAAAAGTGGTAGAAAAAATCTACCACTTTTTTATTTATTAATATATTTAAACATAATAAATTGATTTTGTTATGTATTTGATAGATAATAAATATAAATATGAATAAAGAGGTGAATGCTGGAAACAGCGAATTTATGTTAAAAGCAGTTATTTTTGATTTTGATGGTACAATAGGAGACACTTTAAAATTAGTTATTGAATCAATCAGAGAAGCAGTAAGTCCTTTTATGGATAGAGAATTATCTGATGATGAAATAGCAGATACATTTGGACCTATAGAAGAAGGTAGTATTTTAAAATTTGTAGATGAAAAAGACTATGAAGAAGCTTGTAAACTATTATATGATGCTTATGCAAGATTACATAGAGAAATAACACCAAAACCATTTGCAGGTGTTGTGGATTTAATAAAATATTTAAAAAGTAAAAATCTCATTGTAATTTTGGCTACAGGTAAAGGTGCAAAAACTTGTGAAATATCTTTAAAGCAGTATCAAATGGAAAATCTTTTTGATAAAGTAAAAACTGGCTCTATAAAAGGTGGTATAAAACCACAAATGATGCAAGAAGTTATAGATGAATATAATTTATCAGCAGATGAAGTGATTTATATTGGTGATGCACCAACTGATATTGATGCAGCTAGACAAGTTGGTGTAAAAATAGCTTCTGTATTATATGGAACAAGAATAGAAGAAGAAGCCGTAAAAGCTAAAAATCCAGATGCAATTTGTTATTCTATTGAGGATGTTAAAAAGTATTTAACTAGTTTGATTTAAGAGAAAAATAAATATTATTATTTTGTTATAATTTCATTAGAAATAGCCTATTTTCTTGTGTATTTTACTGTTTTGTGGTATTTTTAATACTAGCTGTAAGAATATATACAGCCTTTCTCATTTATTTAGATATATATTGAATGAGAAAGGATTTTTTTATTGCTGAAGATGGGAGGTACTATTATGGAAAAAGATATTACAAAAAAAATAAAACCATTTATAATTTATAGTGTTCCTATAATTCTACTTATAGCTGTTGTAGCTATTTTTGGTGTATATAAATGGAACCAGGGACAAGGAATTATTAATATTAATGATGCAAAGCTCACAAGTTCTAAAGTTATGGTTGTAGCTCAAAATGATGGAACATTGACAGAGCTTTTAGTAAATGATGGTGATAAGGTAGAAGCAGGTCAAGTTATTGCTAAAATGAAAGTAGTTGTAACACCTGAACAAATTGAAGCTTTGCAAAAGGCATATGACGAAGCAAAAGTAAATTATGATAATTTAGAGCAACAAGTAAAAGCCTCTATGGTAGTAAGTCAGCCAGTAGTTACAAGTTCTTCGACAGGAAATGTAGCAGCAGCTCAAGCTAGATTAGATGCAGCCGCAGCAAATAAACAGAAGATGGATAAATTATATTCTATAGGTGCTGTAAGTGCGACACAATATGCGGAAGCACAATCAGAATATGCAGCAGCACAAAGTGCTTTAGCGGCAGCAAGTACACCACAAGTTGTAGAACAACAAGCAAGTGTTTCTTCTGCTCCATCTAAAGAATTATCAGAAGCATTAGCTACAGCTCAAATTCAATTAAATCAAGCAAAAGCAGCTTTAGACCAAGCTCAATCTGATGATAATTTTGCCGATATTACAGCTCCAGTTAGTGGTATTATATATTTAACTGATTTTAAACAAGGTAATGAATTAAAACAAGGCGATGTATTCATCAATGTGGGTAATACTAAAAATTTATGGGTAGAAGCACCACTTACAGAAGAACAATATGCTAAAGTACATCAAGGTCAATTTGTGCATTATTCTGTTGATGATATGGATTTAACAGGTACTGTCTTAGAGGTAACACATCAAGATAGTGAAGATGAAGAAAATAAAAATTTAGTTACAGCAGCAAAAATTTCTTTCCCTGATGAATTAAAAGATAAAGTTTTACCTGGTGCTGATGTAACAGTTCAAATAACAATAGATAGATAGTAGTTTATGAAATAGAAACAACAATGGACGGTGAAAACTTTGCTGTTAAAGCGATTAGAAGCGTATGGATTTAAATCATTTGCAGATAAATTAGAAGTAGAATTTGATGAGGGCATAACAGCAATTGTAGGGCCTAATGGGAGTGGTAAGAGTAATATTACAGATGCCATTCGTTGGGTTTTAGGGGAACAAAATGTGCGCAATTTGCGTGGAAATAAGGCAGAAGATATTATTTTCACAGGTAGCTCCACAAGAAGACCTCTTGGTGCAGCGGAAGTTTCCGTTACTTTTGATAATAGTGATGGTAAATTGCCTATAGATTTTCAGGAAGTAATGATTACAAGACGCATATTTCGTTCCGGTGAAAGTGAATTTTTAATCAATAAAACAAAATGTCGTTTAAAGGATATTTATAATTTATTTGCCGACACAGGATTGGGTAAAAATTCTATAAGTGTTATTAGTCAGAATAAAGTAGATGAAGTTTTAAATACAAAGCCAGAAGAGCGAAGATATTTCTTTGAAGAATGTGCGGGAATTACTAAATATCGTGAACGAAAACGCGAAGCTGTACGAAAATTAGATAATACACAGGCAAATGTTGTACGTTTAAATGATATTGTAAGTGAGATTGAAAAACAGTTAGAACCTTTAAAAGAACAAGCTGATAAAACTAGACGATATAATGTCATTGATAAAGAATATAAAGATTGTAGACTCACGCAGATTTTGTATAAATATGAAAATCTTTCAGCTGAAAATAATAAACTGGATTTAGAGATAAAAGGTTATGAACAAGAAAGAGCTTCATTAGAGGCCACAGTTTCTGTTTCTGAAAGTGAAAAAATCGCTAAAAAAAGTGAGATAAATAAATTAGAACAGAAAATAAAATTGCTTGGTGAAAATAATCAAAAAATCCATGAAGAAATAGAACGCAGTCGCAATCAAGCCACTTTATTACAAGAGCGTATACGACAGAGTTGTCAGTCTCAACAGCGTTTAGAGGAAAGACAAAATCAGACAAAAGAAGAATTAAAAATATCTTTAGCTGATGGAGAAGAACTAAAAAGAAAAGCTCAGATTGCTAATAATACTGCAGATAAATTGGAACTTGCCCTGCAAGAAGAAAATTCAAGTGTACAAAAAGTAGAAAATGATATTAAAGCGAAAGAAGAAGAAATTAAATTAAAGCAAGAGCAAGATAATGAAAAGCGCAAGCAGATAGAAGAACAAAATAAGGTATTACTATTGTTAAAGCGAGATATGTCTGATATAGATGTAAATATTGAAAATCAACATAGTGCGCATAAAAATGCAATTAATGAAAAAATAGAAAAAAATACAGCTAAGGAATTATTACAAGTAGAGATTGATAATATCAATAAAAAGGTACAGGCTAAACAAGAAAGTATTAATTCTCAGCAAAGTAATTTAGATGAACTTATAAAAGTTTGCAAAGAGGCTACAGAATTTATCAATGAAACTCGCCAAAATGTGCGTATGGCAGAGGAAAAAGTAAAATTTTTCCAGGAAATGCAAGCATCATATGAAGGTTTTGGCAAGGCTGTAAAAAGAGTTTTAAAAGCGGATAAGTCATGGCAAAAAGGTATTTGCGGTGCTGTAGCTGAATTGATAAAGGTAGAAGATCCTTTTATTACAGCTATTGAAGTAGCTCTTGGCTCTGCTATGCAAAATGTAGTTACTAAAGATACAGATACTGCAAAATCGGCAATTAATTATTTGAAAGAAAATAAATTTGGTCGTGTAACTTTTATGCCACTGACTACTGTTCAGCCACATAAAAATAAACGCACTGAAATTGAACCGGGTAAACATGGTTTTATCGCTTATGCAGATGAACTTGTAAATATTGATGAAGAATATAAAGTGATAACTCAATCTTTATTGGGTAGAATTTTAGTAGTTGATGATGTGGATAACGCTTTGAAATTAGCTAAGCTATATGATTATCGTTTGCGTATCGTAACTTTAGAAGGTGAATTATTGCAGCCTGGTGGTGCTATTGCTGGTGGTAGTAGCCAAAGCAAGGACGCAGGTTATTTACACCGTAAAGGTGAGTTATTAGAATTAAAAGATTATCTAGCTAGTGAACGTAAAGTATTACGTGATGCGAAAAATAAATATGAAGATGATGAAGCAAAACGCGTGGCTTTGGCAGAAAATATCAATCGTTTGCAAAAAGATTGGCAAGAGTTATCTTTATTATTAGCACAGAAAAAAGTAGAATTTAAACAATTAGAAAATTGGTTTGCAGCTCAAGAAGATATCTTAAAAGCTATAGATAATCGCATATCTGCTTTAATCGTGAAAAAAACGGCTATTGAAGCAGATATTGAAAAGCAAACAGCTAAAATTGCTCAAATGGAAGCTCAAGTTGATGAAAAACAAAATCTTTATGAAGATATTTACAATGAGATTGAAGTATTGAAACATGATTTAAAAATTCGTCAACAAAAGGTAATGCAAAAACAAATTAGCTGTACAGAGGCAAGACAAGAAGTCATTCGTTATAATGATAAATTGAATTTGTTGACAGGACAGGCAGAAAGATTTAAGGCATTTTTAGCTGATAGTGATAAAGAAATGGCTGAATTACAAAAAGTCATTGATGATAGTTTAGCTGAATTAAAACAATTAGAAGAATCTGTAGCTAATTTGGAAAAGTTAAAAACTGATGGTAAAGAAGAATACAATACTTTATATAAAAGACAATTAGGTATGCGAAGTGAATTGTCTGATATGGACGAAGAACGTGCTAAAATTGCAAGTAAAGTAGGCGTTATCAAGGATAAAATTCATAAATGTGAAGTAAGTGTAGCTAAATTGGAAACTGAAATTAAGCAGTGCTTGCAAAGTATGCAAGAAGAATATGAATTGACTCCACAAGAAGCTTTAAATCATCGTTTAGAACTTGATGAAAATGAGCTGAAATCTAAATTAAAAAAATTAGATAAAGAATTAAAAGATATTGGTCCTGTAAATCCAAATGCTATCAACGAATATGAAACATTAAATGAGCGTTATAGCTTTATGAGTAAACAAATTGAGGATTTAGTCAAGGCTAAAGAAGATTTAACAAAAATCATTGAGCAGATAGATAAAACAATGTCTACACAATTTAGCTTGGCTTTTGATAAAATAAAAGTATATTTTAATGATATTTTTAAACGTTTGTTTGGCGGTGGCAATGCAAAATTAATTTTAACAAATAAAGAAGATATCTTAAGTTCAGGTATTGAAATTGAAGTAGAACCACCAGATAAAAAGCCACAGAGTCTAGCTGTATTATCAGGTGGGGAAAGAACGCTTACAGTTATAGCATTACTGTTTGCATTTTTCACTTATAATCCTGCACCATTTAGTGTATTAGATGAAATTGATGCTCCATTAGATGAAGCAAATGTCAAACGTTTCGCGAAGTTTTTAAAAGATTATGCCAAACGCACTCAATTTATTTTAGTAACACATCGTAAGGGAACAATGGAGTCTGCTGATGTTATGTATGGTGTAACTATTGAAGATGCTGGTGTATCTAAGTTGATATCTGTTCGTTTAGAAGATTTTGAGGAAAGAGGTTAAAAGATGGGATTTTTTAGTAAATTAAAAGAAGGTCTTACAAAAACACGTAAATCTTTAACAGAGAAAATTGAAAAAGTAATTATTGGTTATGCTGATATTGATGATGATTTATTAGATGAATTAGAAGATGCTTTAATCCAAGCTGATGTAGGGGTAAAGACTTCTTTACAATTAATGGACGATGTTCGTGCTGGTATTAAGAAAAAACAGATTAACTCTCCTGAAGATTTAAAACCATTCTTGATTAAACGTATTACAGAGATGTTAAATGAAGGTTCTGATGAAACAAATATTGCTAAATCTGGGCCTACAGTAATTTTAGTAATTGGTGTAAACGGTGTAGGTAAAACTACAACTATTGGTAAATTAGGTAGATATTATAAAGAACAAGGCAAAAATGTTATGTTTGCAGCAGCAGATACTTTCCGTGCAGCGGCTATTGACCAATTAGAAATTTGGGGTCAAAGAGTAAATGTTCCTGTAATTAAACATGAAGAAGGTTCTGATCCAGCGGCAGTAGTATTTGATGCTGTGAAAGCTGCTATCGCAAGAAAAGTGGATATACTCATTATTGATACAGCAGGACGTTTGCATAATAAAGCTAATTTAATGACAGAATTAAATAAAATTCAAAGAGTTATTAAACGTGAAATAGCAGAAGCTCCACATGAAACATTATTAGTATTAGATGCTACAACAGGACAAAATGCAATTAGCCAAGCTGAATTATTCACAAAATCAGCGCCTATTTCTGGATTGGTATTGACTAAATTAGATGGCACTGCTAAAGGCGGTGTAGTAATTGGCTTAAAATCTGAACTTAGTATGCCAGTAAAATGGATTGGTGTCGGTGAAGGTATGGACGATTTACGACCATTTGTAGCTAATGACTTTGCAGCGGCTTTGTTTAATCAAAAAGTAGAAGAATAATATAATTAAATAATTGTCTATTTGATGATAATAAAAATAATAAAAAGAGGATAAGTATAAAACTTATCCTCTTTGTTTTTAGTAGATTGTTTTGTCTGTTTTTTGTGCAAAGTTATCAAAGGATTTTATAGTGATATCTCTACCAAATTGTTCTAAATCTAAAACGGAAATATCTTGGCATTTTCCTTCAATATAGTTGTAGATGAAATCATCTCTAAAACCAATTTTATCAGCATCTTTAGCTGTGTTTCCATAATAAACTTTTTTGATGTTTGCCCAAATAGTAGCAGAAAGGCACATTGGACATGGATAGCAAGATGTATAAAGTTCACAACCTGTTAAATCATGAGTACCTAAATTTTGACAAGCATCACGAATAGCTTCAACTTCAGCATGACAAGTTGGATCATGTTTTATAAGTACACGATTATGACCGCGACCTACGATTTTGCCATCTTTTACAATAACTGCACCGAAAGGACCACCTTCATTAGTTGTTAAATTACTATCAGCTTCTTGAGTTGCAATAAGCATAAATTCTTCTTTAGTCATAAAAAATCTCCTATTCATAATAAAATATATAGGAAAAAATAATGTTTTTATTTTTTGCCTATATAAATATAAATTAAAAGCAGTAAATATGCAATAATCTTTTGGTTTTTAATAGATATTTTTATTTTTAAATAGATAGATATGATTTCTTATGATAAAATAACTAAGGAATTTTTTATTTATTTATGAAAGCGAGGACAAAATGAAAAAGTTTTATGACGTAGAAGAAAAAGTGCCTTTGTTGCAAGGAATTCCACTTAGTTTACAACATTTGTTTGCTATGTTTGGTTCTACAGTGTTAGTTCCTTTTTTACTTCATGTAAATCCAGCAACAGCTTTATTTATGAATGGTATAGGTACAATTTTGTATTTAATCATTTGTAAAGGGAAATTACCTGCTTATTTAGGTTCTAGTTTTGCATTTATTTCTCCAGTTTTAGCAGTACTTGCTACTAGTGGACTTAGTTATGGCGATGCTCAAGGTGGATTTATAGCATTTGGTTTATCTTTTATTATTTTATCTTTTGTTGTGGGTAAATTAGGTACAGCTTGGATTGATATTATTTTGCCACCAGCTGCAATGGGTGCGGTAGTAGCAGTAATTGGTCTTGAGCTTGCACCACTTGCTTTGGATATGTCTGGTTTTATCAGTGATACAATGCAATCTCAAGGCATTCCAAATGAGCTTGCAATGATTACTTCTGTATTTACATTAGCTGTGGCAATTTTGGCTTCTGTAATTGGTAGAGGATTTTTAAGTGTAATTCCTGTATTAATTGGTGTAATTGCAGGATATATTATGGCTTTTTGTTTAGGTATTGTAGATTGGTCTGGTGTAGAAGCTGCTAGTTGGGTACAAGTACCAACTTTCTATGAACCAACTTTTAATATTCACGCTATCATGATTATTATGCCTGCATTGTTTGTAGTTTTTGCTGAACATATTGGACATGTTGTTGTTACAAGTAGTATTGTTGATAGAGATTTAATTAAAAATCCAGGACTTAATCGTTCTTTATTTGCTGATGGTGTTTCTAATGTTTTATCTGGTTTTGTAGGCTCAACTCCTAATACTACTTATGGCGAAAATATGGGCGTTATGGCTATTACTCGTGTTTATAGTGTGTGGGTAATTGGTGGAGCTGCTGTTTTTGCTATTCTTTTCTCTTTTATTGGTAAAATTGCTGCGATTATTCATGCTATTCCAGTACCAGTAATGGGCGGTATTTCTGTATTGTTATTTGGTGTTATCGCTTGTTCTGGTATACGTATGCTTATAGAGAAAAAAGTTGATTATACTAGTACGAAAAATATGATACTTACTGCCGTAACTATGATAAGTGGTCTTAGTGGAGCTGCTGTAAATATTGGTCCTGTACAATTAAAAGGTATGGGCCTTGCTGTTGTCTGTGGCATGATTCTCAGCTTATCGTTTTATGTTTTTGGTAAATTAGGTATAGCTAATAAAGAATAAAGCAAAATAAAAACTCATGGGTATTTTAATCCATGAGTTTTTATTTTTATAATTGTGCCCATTTTGTGCCCATGTGCTCAAATTATAATGAATATATTTTCTCTTTTTAATTTTTAAGAATATAGATTTCAATATGCTATATATTATAATCGTTTTAAATATATTTTGACGTACGTTAATAAGTACGATATACTATATTTGAGGTGATTATAATGATTACAGCTAATGCTTCAAATTTTAGAAAGAATCTTTATAATACTTTAGAACAAGTTGCTAAATATAATCAAGTAGCAACAATTAATACTAAAGATGGCGATGTGGTATTAATTAGTGCGGATGATTATAAAAATCTTATGGAAACAATGTATTTATCTGCTATACCTAATGTGCGAGAAGATTTATTAAAAGCTAAAACTGCATCTAATGAAGATTTTGTTTCAGAAGATGAGGTTGAATGGTAATTGTATAAGATAGAATATTATAAAAAAGCATTAAAAGACATTCCAAAGCTAAAAGCAAGTGGATTAGATAAAAAAGCTAAATTATTAATTGATTTAATAAAGGAAGATCCTTTTCAAAATCCACCACCATATGAAAAACTGTTAGGAGATCTAATGGGATACTATTCTAGAAGAATTAATATTCAACATAAATTAGTATATGAAGTATTAGAAGATGAAAAAGTTATACGTATAATTCGTATGTGGACGCATTATGAATAAAACCGTTGGTATTCTTACCAACGGTTTTGTTGTTTTATAAATTGATGTTGTAGAGTATTTTATATTTTTATCTTAGTAATATTTATTGAAAGATTTCATTATATAAAATGTTTACTAGGATACTATTCAAAGAAAATTAGACATCGAAAATAGTTTTACATAAATTAATGCCGGTTTTAGTTTTAAAAATTCTGTTTAATGCATTTTCTATAGCTTGTTTTGGGCAATTATCTTCATAAAGATTTACTAAGAAATCTGCTTCTATTAGGATTTGGTAATCTAAATCGTCAATATTATTGTAAGTATGATGATGAGCAATCAAGAAACATACTCTATCTATTACAGCAGTATCTACTTGGAGTTTTTCGAGTATTTCTCTAGCAGGAGCAGGGCCTTCTAATTCTTGATATTTGCCATTGCTACTGTTGTATTTTTGTTCAGCAATTTTTATGCCGATATCATGCATTAAACCAGCGATTTCTAAAATATACAATTTATCTGAAGGTAAGTTTTCTTGTTCAGCTATGAATTTTGCAAAGCTATGTACTTTAAGAAAATGTTGAATGCGTTTAGGGTCGCCCTGATAATAATTAATCATTTCTAGTAATACATTATTTATATTTGTCATAATAAAAGCCTCCTAAGTATAGTTTTGTTTCAGAAAATAGAAATCAAGAAAAATTTTAATTTTATTTTAATACAATTTTAATATGATATACAAGCATAATCAGTATAAATTTTGTATAATTATTTTTGTAGTGCAGGATTTTAAAAGGGTTTATTAGAATTTAATAAGTATAATAAAATATAGGAGAATAAAAATTATGTTTAGTTTTATTATGTTTTTAGCAGTTATAACGACTATTTTGGCTTTTATTGGGTTTGATATGATAACACATTTTAGTGATATTGTGAATTTGATAGGAGCGGTAGCTTTAGGTGTAGGCGTCTTTTTGACATTTAAACCAAATAAGAAAAAGCAGATTAGTTTAGATTTAGATGATAGTGAAAATAGTAAATTATTGCAGGAAAGTTATCAAAAAGCGTTAGAGGATTATAATTATATAAAAGGCTCATTGAAATATATTAGAGATAGTGAATTAAAAATGCATGTGCAAGATATGCAAAAGGTATCTTTGAATATTTTACAATATCTACAAAAACATCCAGAAAAAATTACTTTAGCTAGAAGATTTATCGATTATTATCAAGATACTGTGGCTGGTTTAATTGAAAAATATGTAGAAATAGAAAATACGCAGTTAAATACAGATAGTGTAAATGATATAAAGGAAAGAACAAAAAATACTTTATATGGATTGAGTAATGCTTATACAGAACAATTTGAAAAATTGATAAATGACCAGTTATTAGATATGGATGCGGAATTAAAGGTCATGGAAAATACAATAAAAGCAGATGGTTTTGATGTGAAAAAGCAAGACCGCACTCAAGAGATAAAATCTGGCTTTAGCTATAGACGTAAAAATTGTATGCATGATAAACCTATGCAGAGAATGCGTTGGCAATTAAAGCATTTACCAGAAAGATTTTTTGATAGTGATGAAGTTTTGCGTAAAAAATTAATTGCTGGAGGTCTAGGAATTTTATTTGGCGGTTTTGGCGCACATAAATTTTATTTAGGCAAAACTTTTATGGGAATTTTTTATTTATTATTTTCATGGACAGGCATACCTTTTATTGCGGGATTTATAGAAGGTATACGCTATTTATTTATGGATAAAGATGATTTTTATCGCAAATTTTTTGATAATATGAATAGAGGGTGAAACTTATGGCAGATATTAGTTTAGATGATTTAATCAAAGCAAAAACACAGACAATGGACAATAATGCTGATGCTCAAAATTGGCAAGTAATGACAAAAAAAGAAGAGATTGAGCAGGTTACAAAGCAAACAGAATCGATTTCACCGGAAGATAGAAAGCGTATTGATGAAATAAAAGAAAATATAGATTTGACGAATTCACAGACTTCTGTACAATATGGCATAAATGCACAACGAAATATAGCGGAGTTTTCAGATAGTATTTTGAATAATATTCGCAGTAAAGATAGTGGGCATGTTGGCGATTTATTAAGCAATTTAGTAGTAAAAGTAAAAGGTTTTGATGTAGATAGTAAAAACAGTGGCGGATTTATAAAGAAAATACCTATTTTAGGTTCATTAGTTGGCAGTGCTAAAAGTATGATGGCAGAATATGATAAATTATCTGTACAGATTGATAAGATACAAGGCGAATTAGATAAAGCCCGCATGAGCATGATGAAAGATATTGTGATGTTTGATACTATGTATCAACGAAATTTAGAGTATTTTAAAGAATTGCAGTTATATATTAAAGCTGGCGAAGAAAAAATCTTAGAATTGCAACAGCATACTATTCCTAAATTACGCATGGAAGCTGTAAATTCTCAAAATCAAATGGCAGTGCAAGTAGTCAGTGATTTTGAAAATGCTGTCAGCCGTTTTGAGAAAAAAGTTCATGATTTGAAATTGAGTAAAACAATAGCTATACAGACAGCACCACAGATACGCCTTATTCAAAATAATGATAAAGTTTTAGTTGACAAGGTACAAAGTGCTATTTATAATACTATTCCATTATGGAAAAGTCAGATTGTAATTGCGCTTGGTTTATCTAGACAGCAAAAAGTTTTACAGATGCAACGTGAAGTAACAGATACTACAAATGAATTATTACGACGTAATGCTGAAATGTTGAAACAAAATACAATAGAGACAGCACGTGAAACAGAACGTGGAATTGTAGATATCGAAACTGTAAAAAAAGTAAATGAAGATTTGATTTCTACTATTGAAGAAACTATTAAAATTCAAAAAGATGGACGTGAACGTCGTAAATTAGCAGAAGCTGAACTTGTACAAATTGAAGATAAATTAAAACAAACTTTATTGGCTCATCGTTGAAATATCATTAAATAAGCTATAAAAAATATAAAAAGGATAATCCTAAAATAAGTGGATTATCCTTTTTGTTATCAATAAAAATAAAAAGCCATCAGCAAAATTAAATAAACTGATGGCTTTAATTTTATAAATTATTTATTTAATGTATCTTGACAGAAATTGATAAAAGATTGAGCAGCTTTGGAGATATATCTATCTTTTTTCCATGCAAGTCCAACATCTACAAATATAGGGTCTTCTATTGGTAATGTTTTAATATGTGGTGTATCTTGAACTACGAAGTCTAAGAGGAATGCCATACCAACATTACTGGAGATAAGACCTTTTATCGTTTCGATTTGGTTTGATTCTAAGATAATATTTGGTTGAATATTGTGTTCTTTGAGTTTTTGTTGAATTAAATTACGGATAAAAGAACCTTCTTTTAACATAATTAAATCAATATTGCTTACATCGCTCCAAGATAAAGAATCTTTTTGAGCAAGTGGGCTATCTTCAGGAACACAAGCTACTACTTGGTTAGTAGACATTGGCAATAACTGTAAACTAGGAGAAGCATTGGAGATGATGACAATACCAAAATCTAATTCATCACGTTCTAAGGATTCACGAATAGACATAGAGCCTTTTTCATAAAGATAAATATCTAAATGAGCGAATTTTTTCTGGAAACCAGAGAAAATTTTTGGGAAAAGATATGCTCCGATCATAGAAGGAATACCAATTTTGATAGTGCCTTTTTGAAGTTGTTTATAGTCATTAACTTCTAAAACGGCATCTTGAATATTACGCAAAGCAAGTTCAATGCGATTTAAAAATACAGCTCCTTCTGGTGTGAGTGATAATTGTTTTTGGCTACGTTCAAAAAGTTGTATGCCAAGTTCTGCTTCTAATTTTTTTATAGCAACTGTAATATTTGGTTGAGAAACAGAAAGCCGTTTGGCTGCTCTAGTAATATTTTTCAAACGGCTAGTCATTTGAAAGTATTCTAGTTGTTTAAGTTCCATATAATCCTCCTATTGAAAATATCTTATGTATAATAAATTTTATTAATTAACACATAGATATTATAGCATAAAAATAGCATATATCCAATATTTTATTTATTACAAATGTTTTTTGCCATAAGTTTTATCTATTATGTAAAAAATGTATAAAAAATATATAAAATTTTTAGAAATTTAAAGGAATAATAAATTTTTTATAGAATTATATATTCATATGGTAAATCAAAGTAATAAATACTATGAAAAATTAACATAGATAAAAGAGAGGTTGATTACAATGATGAATAACTATTCTAGCCAAGATTTCTTATCTGTAGCAAGAAGAATAACTTATGACGCAACAATTCCTGAATTACTTGAAGAAGCGGTTAGAAATCATGAAGGACGTTTATCTGATAAAGGTGCGATTTGTGTAACTACTGGTAAACATACAGGTCGTTCACCTAAAGATAGATTTATTGTTGATACTCCAGACATTCATGATTTAATACATTGGTCAAATACAAATCAACCATGTTCGGAAAATACATTTAATCGTCTTTATGAAAAAATGAAAGATTATGCTAAAGACCATCAATTATTTGTAACGGATGCTTTAGTTGGTGCAGACCCTGCATACAAATTACAAATAAAATGCATTAATGAGCATGCTTGGCATCATTTATTCTTAAAACAATTATTCATTAGACCAAAAACTAAACTCACTACACCTGCTGAATTTACACTTATTTGTATGCCTAGTGTAAAAGCTAATCCAATTGAAGATGGTACACATTCTGAAACTTTTATTATTGTTAATTTCAGCAAAAAAATGGTATTAATCGGTGGCGGTGCTTATGCAGGTGAAATGAAAAAAGCTATTTTCTCTGTTATGAACTTCATTCTTCCTCAACGTGGTGTTTTATCCATGCACTGCTCTGCAAATGTAGGTAAAGATGGAAATTCTGCATTATTCTTTGGTTTAAGTGGTACAGGTAAAACAACTTTATCTGCTGACCCTAATCGTTCTTTAATCGGTGATGATGAACATGGTTGGAGTGAACATGGTATCTTCAATGTTGAAGGTGGTTGCTATGCAAAAACTATAAAAATTACACCTGAAAGTGAACCAGAAATTTATAATGCAATTCAATATGGAACTGTTTTGGAAAATGTTTATATCAATCCATATACTCGTGAACCAGATTTCTTTGATGCTAGATTTACACAAAATACGCGTACAGCTTATCCAATAGAAAATATTACAAATGCCATCGTACCAAGTATGGCAGGTCATCCAAATGCAATTATCTTCTTAACTGCAGATGCTTTTGGTGTATTACCTCCTATTGCAAAACTCACTAAAGAACAAGCTATGTATCACTTCTTATCCGGTTATACAAGTAAAGTTGCTGGTACTGAACGTGGTATTACAGAACCACAAGCAACATTCTCCATTGGTTTTGGTGAACCATTCTTCCCATTACCACCATTACAATATGCTAGATTATTAGGTGAAAAAATTAATCAATATAATACTAGCGTATATCTTGTTAATACTGGTTGGACTGGCGGTCCATATGGCGTTGGTAAACGTATGGAATTAAAATACACTAGAGCTATGATTTCTGCTGCTTTAGATGGTAAATTAAATGATGTTACTTGGACTAAACATGAATATTTCCAATTAAATATTCCAGATAGCTGCCCGGGTGTACCAAGTGAAGTATTAAATCCAGAAAATACTTGGATGGATAAAAAAGCATATAAAAATCAAGCTGAAAAATTAGTAAGATTGTTCGCTGAAAATGTTAAACGTTTCGCAGGCGAAATGCCAGAAGAAATTTTAAATGCTGGACCAAGACTTGAAGACTGAGAAGAAATTGGTTTTTGTAGAAAAATTATAAATATGATTTTAAAGTTTTTAGGCAATAAATAAATTTAATGGCGATAACTTAATTAATGAGAAAAGACTACCAAAAATAAATATGGTAGTCTTTTTTTTACTTATTTTTTATTTAAATCTTTATTGATGATTGGCATGATTTCATCTTCATCAGGTGTTACATATAAAGTTTTATTATTTGTAAAGATGACAAAACCAGGTTTAGCTCCTGATGGTTTTTTTAGATATCTACATTCTACATAATCAACAGGAATTTTAGAAGAACCACGAGCCTTACTGAAATATCCTGCGATTTGGGCAGCTAAAAATAGAGTATCCTCATCTACTTCATCGCCTTTAGTATCAATGATAACATGAGAGCCAGGGATATCTTTTGTATGCAACCAAATATCATCGCTATGTGCTGTTTTAAAAGAGAGTTTATCATTTTGATAATTGTTTTTGCCAACGAATAAGAACATTCCATTAGGTAGAGCAAATTTAAATGGTTTAGATGGAGCAATAGAAGCTTTTTTCTTATTTTCAGGTGGTAAAAACCCAGCTTTAATCATTTCAGCTTTGATATCTTCAATATCGGCTATAGTAGTACAAGCATCTATAGCAGTTTCTATGGTTAGGGCATATTCTCTATCTTTTTGGCAACGTTTTATTTGGATTTCTAACATTTGTGTAGAGCGTTTTAACTTATCGTATTTTTTATAATAAGCTTGCATATTTTGAATTAGAGTTAATTTCGTATCCAATGCAATAGTTATAGGCGCATAATTTTCATCATAAATATTAGCTACAGAAATTTCTTTGTCTTGATGGTCTTTAAATTGGTATTGATAAGTCATTAAGTTATCAGCTTTTATTTTATATTTTTCAGCTTTTTGCGCTTTAGCTAATTCTTCTGTAAGAATTTTTTCTTTTTTAGTTAAACGATTAATTTCATTATGGATTGTTTTACGATAGAAATCTTTTTCTGGCAAATTATAATAGCTGTTAGTATAGTTTTTGGAGTCTTCTAATAGAGCATTAATATCTGCATATGTTTTGAGGGTGAAGTCTTTTTCGTTAAAAATATGCAAAGTAAATGGTGCCACAGCTTTAATTTTACGTTTTTTATCTAAGACTAATGTTGGTGAAAAGTTTTTTTCTTGATACATGAGTTTTAATTCATCAATGATATTAGTTATAGAAGAAAAATCCATTTCGTCCATATCTTTTATTAATAAATCGTTGCTAAAGCCAGCTAAAAAGATGATTTCTTTTGCTGTTATTGGTCCGAAGCCCAAGCCACTAGCGATGATTGCTTGATATAAAGTCGCTTCTTGATATGTTTTTAAGCGTTCAATAAATGAATTTGTATCGGTGGTTAAAATATTTATTTTGTCTTGAATAGGTGGGACTTCATAATTTTGACCAGGTAAGACAGTACGTACACGGTTGCTATTTTCACCTACACGGCGAAAGGCTTCAATAATAGTTCCGTCTTGCATTAAAATAAGATTGCTATATTTTCCCATAAGTTCAGCTATTAAAGTTTTTGTAATGATAAGACTTTTTGGTCCTAAGGTATCAATATCTATTAAAATCATGCGGTCTAAACCATATTGAGAAATAGAGGCGATGCGACCACCTTCTAATTGCTTACGTAAAACCATGCAGAAAACTGGTGGTTCAGGTGGATTATCTGGTTGAAATTCAGTTATATTTGCCATAGGATTTTGAGGATTTATAGAAAGATATAAAATATATGTCTGTCCAGGTTGGCGAATATATAAATAAATATCTTGCTTGTTTGGTTGGCAGATTTTATCTATTCTACCACCTGCTAATTTGTCGTTTAGTTCATTTATTAAAGGATTTAATGAAAATCCATCTAAGCTCATAGTTTAATTCATTCCTTTCGTTAATTTCTTAGGTTAAGAAATTAATATCTAAAATATTATATCATAGGTATTTTTATTTGATAAATTATTAATTGAGCAGTTTTTGCTAAGTTTTTTGTCATTAATTAGTATTTTCTTTAAAAAGATGAATAATTATAATAATATGAGCAGGATTGTTGATATTTAATAGCGAATTAATATTAGTTATAGTTATAATATAATAATTTAGTTATTATCTATAATGAGCCTGAATAGATTTTAAATTTGTAAAAATAAATACATTGTTTTAATAATGTGTTTAAGGAGGATTTTATCATGGAATTTAATTTTTCTAAATGGCAAGCTTGTGGAAATGATTTTGTATTAGTAAATGCTTTCAATAATGAAGATATCAGTGAAATAATCGCAAATGCAGAAAAAATTTGTGATCGTCATTTTGGTGTAGGTGCTGATGGTGTTATATTTATTTTGCCATCTAAAGTAGCAGATTTTCGTATGCAAATCATCAATAGTGATGGCAGTGAAGCTGAAATGTGTGGTAATGGTATACGTTGCTTTGCCAAATGTGTAAAAGAAGCTAATCTTACAGATAAAAATAAATTCACTGTAGAAACTGGTGCTGGTATAATCGTTCCTGAAATTATGGAAGATGGCACTGTTCATGTAGATATGGGTGAACCTATTTTAGAAGGCGATAAAATTCCAGTATCTGGCTTTGGCAATAATCAAGTAGTAAATGAAGATATCACCGTAGATAGTCAAACTTATAAAATGACTTGTGTATCTATGGGAAATCCTCATTGTATCGTTTTTGTTGATGATATTAATAGTGTAGAACTTGAAAAAATTGGTCCAAAATTTGAAACTAATCCAGTATTTCCTAAGAAAACAAATACAGAATTTGTAGAAGTAAAAAATGATAAATATGTTCGCATGCGTGTTTGGGAACGTGGTGCAGGTATCACTTGGGCTTGTGGTACTGGTTCTTGCGCTACATTAGTAGCTTGTGTATTAAATAAACGTACACAAAGAACAGCTCAAATTGAATTAGATGGTGGTATTTTAACAATACAGTGGGCTGATAATAATCGTATTTATATGACTGGCCCTGCTACAAAAGTTTTCACAGCAACATGGGCTGATTAATAATCTTAATTAGGTTTGGGGAGGTATTTTTTTGATAAGAAGTATGACGGGCTTTGGCTCAGCAACTTTTGATAATGGAATATATAAAATTGGCGTAGAAATGAAAGCGGTAAACAATAGATATCGCGACATTTCCATTCGTATGCCAAGTGGACTACGTGCTTTAGAAGCAAGTATAGTTGAGGCTTTAAATAAATATGCTCTTCGTGGAAAAATAGATATTTACATTAATTTTGTAAATAACAATGAAGAAAATAAAAAGTTAGCCATTGACAAAGATTTGTTGATTGCTTATTATAAAAGCTTACAGGAAATCAATACAACTATTAAAAGTGTAGATAAAAAAGCAAAATTAAAAAATATATCTTTAATAGATTTGGCAAATTTTCAAGGCGTGATAAATTTAGCTGATGATAGTTTAGATTTAGAAGCGATAAAACCATTATTAGTGGCTACTGTAGAAGAAGCTACAGAAGAATTTGTCAAAATGAAATGTATTGAAGGTGAAAATCTAAAAAAAGATTTACTTCGTCGTTTAGATATCATTGCTAAGCATACAGAAAAAATAAAAGTAATAGCGCCTGAACGCTTAGTAAATTATCGAACTCAATTGATAGAAACACTTAAATCTTTATTGAGTGAACAAAATATTGATGAGAATAGAATAATCCAAGAATGTGCGATAATGGCAGATAAAATGGATATTACAGAAGAAATTGTACGCATGGGAAGTCATTTACAGCAGTTTAAGGCTAGTTTGGAAATGGACGGTAATATTGGTCGTAAATTAGACTTTATTGTCCAAGAAATGAACCGTGAAACAAATACAATGGCTTCTAAAGCTAATAATGCTGAAATTGCTAATTTAGTAGTAGAGATTAAAGGCGAATTAGAAAAAATTCGTGAACAAATCCAAAATATTGAATAGGTAAAAATAGGTAAAGAAGTTATGCAGGCAAGATTAGTTAATATTGGTTATGGTACAATTATAGCTGTAGATAGAATTATCGCAGTTGTCGCTCCAGAGTCAGCACCAATAAAGCGTATAGTCCAAGAGGCAAAAGAGTTAAAGAACTTAATTGATGCCACTTATGGACGTCGTACACGTTCAGTGATTATCATGGATAATTCGACTGTTGTTTTATCGGCTGTACAGCCAGAAACAATAACAAATAGAGTAAATATGGATATTATAAAAGAAAAGGGTAGAGTAAATGAAGAATAAGGGTAATTTAATCGTTATTTCTGGACCATCTGGTACAGGAAAAGGGACTGTTTGCAAAGAATTATTAAAAGCACAGCCAGAAATTGTATTTTCCATATCAGCAACAACACGTAAACCTAGACCAGGCGAAGTGAATGGTAAGGATTATTGGTTCTTATCTAAAGAAGAATTTCAGCAAATGATAGCAGAAAATCGTTTGTTAGAATGGGCTGAAGTTTATGGAAATTATTATGGAACTCCAGCAGATAAAGTACGCGAAGTATTGGAAAGTGGTAAAGATGTATTACTTGAAATCGATACTCAAGGTGCTTTAAATGTACAGAAAATGTTTTTAAAAGAAGGTACATTCATCTTTTTATTACCTCCTTCTCTTGCAGAACTTGAAAAACGCATTCGCGGACGTGGTACTGAAACTGAAGAAGCAATAAAACGTCGCCTCAGCGCTGCTATTGAAGAAATTCCACGCGGAAATAATTATGATTACATCATCACTAATGAAGTTGTCAGTGATGTTGTAAATAAAATTTTGCATATTATTGAAGCTGAACGCTGTGCAGTGTATAATAATTTAGATAAACTTGTTCAACTTGAAAATGAAAAAGTTTAAATTAAAATATTGCAAAGGAGCGATTTATAATGGATATAGTACATCCTTCTATGGACCAACTTTTACCAAAAGTTGATAGTAAATATACTTTAGTAGTTTTAGCAGCTAAAAGAGCTAGACAAATTTTAGCAGGTTCTTCTGTAAAATCCGTACTTCAATCTCATAAAGATGTTACAAATGCTTTAGAAGAAGTTGCAGAAGATAAAATTACTTTTGCACGTGTGAAAAAAAGCATTTAATTTAAAATGAAAGGCAAGCTAATACTTGCCTTTTTTGCTAATTAAGACGGTAAATATTAATTTATTTTATATAAGAGGTTTATTATGTTAAAAGGCAAAAATATCTTATTAGCAGTTTGTGGTGGTATTGCAGTTTATAAAGTTGTAGATGTAGCTAGCAGATTAAGAAAATTAGGCGCTAATGTACATGTAGTAATGACTAAAGAAGCTACAAATTTTGTTACACCACTTACATTTCAAGAAATTAGTGGAAATCCTGTAAATGTTTCTATGTGGGATAAAGTTACAAATTGGAATGTAGAACATATTGCTCTTGCTAATTTGGCGGATTTAGTTTTGATTGCACCTGCAACAGCAAATATTATTGGTAAAATAGCAAATGGTATTGCTGATGATATGTTATCTACTGTGATTATGGCGACTAAAGCACCTGTTTTTGTCGCTCCTGCAATGAATAGTAATATGTATCAAAACCCAATAACACAAAAAAATATAAATACTCTTCGTGAATATAATTATCATATTATTGAACCAGCAAGTGGTCATTTAGCTTGTGGTGTAAATGGTATAGGTAGACTTCCTGAACCTATTACTTTAGTAGAGACTATAAAAGATTATGTTGAAAAACAAAATAATCAGTCTTTAAAAGGTAAAAAAGTGATTGTAAGTGCAGCAGGTACAAGAGAACCAATTGACCCTGTTCGCTACATCAGTAATCGTTCTAGTGGAAAAATGGGATATGCTATTGCTACAGAAGCTGCTAGTAGAGGTGCTGAAGTAGTTTTAGTTTCAGGTATTACAAATATTAAAGCGCCTGAAAATGTAAAATTAATAAAAGTAGAGTCTGCACGTGAAATGCAAAAACATATTGAAGAGCATTTTGCAGATTGTGATATTACAATAATGTCAGCAGCTGTTTCAGATTATCGTGTAAAAGAAGTAGCTAGTCAAAAAATAAAAAAATCTGATGAAGTCATGACTATTGAGCTTGTAAAAAACCCAGATATTTTGAAAGGTTTAGGCGAGAAAAAATCAGATAAACAGTATTTAGTTGGCTTTGCTGCTGAAACACAGAATGTTGAAGAATATGCTAAAGGCAAATTACAGCGCAAAAATCTTGATATGATTGTAGCAAATGATGTAAGCCAAGCTGGTGCTGGATTTAATGTAGATACTAATATAGCTAAAATCATCACTTATGATGGAGAAATAAAACAAGCTCCACTTATGCAAAAGGCAGAACTTGCTAAATTGATTTTAGATACAATTGAAGAAAAAATGAATAAATGATAAATAAAAACTCCTATTAGTTTTTGAAGCTAGTAGGAGTTTTTTATAATTAGTTATTATGATAAAATATAAGTTAAATGATGTAAAAAAATAAATAAAGAAGGTATTTATATGTTTGATAATTTAAAATTAGGTTTTATTGGTTTTGGCAATATGGGACAAGCTATAGCTACAGGTTTAATCAATCAAAGAGCTATACAGGGCAATCAAATTTTTGCTTGTGCTAAGAATTGGGATAAACTTTGTAAAAATACACAGGAAAAACAAATCAATCCTTGTAAAAGTGCAAAAGAAGTTGTTGATAATGTAGATATGGTCATCATAGCTGTGAAACCATATATGATAGAAGAAGTCATTACACCAATAAAAAAAGAATTACAAGAAAAAATCGTTATTTCTATTGCAGCAAATTTTCCTTTTGCTAAATATGAACAAATTCTTTTACCAAATACACATCATTTAAGTACAATACCAAATACACCAGTAGCCATAGGTGAAGGTATTTTTATTTGTGAAAATACACATTCTTTAAGTGATGAAGAATTGGATTTATTTACAAAATTATTCTCCACAATTTCTATAGTTCAATTTGTAGAAACTAAACAATTATCTATTGGCGGAACTGTAGCAGGTTGTGGCCCGGCTTTTGCTAGTATGTTTATCGAAGCTTTAGCTGATGCTGGTGTAATGCATGGTCTTGCTCGCCCTGTAGCTTATAAATTAGCAAGTCAAATGATAGTGGGAACTGGTAAATTGCAATTAGCTACAAATAATCATCCAGGTGCAATGAAAGATGCAGTATGTTCACCTGCTGGTACTACAATTGTAGGTGTAGCAACCTTAGAACGTAAAGGCTTTAGAAGTGCAGTGATTGACGCTATTGATGCTATTGAAAACAAATAAATTTATATAAAAATATGATATAATATAACTAATAATTATTCAAAGTGAGGCGATAAATATGAAAAGATGGAAAAAAGTTTTAGCTCTTAGTGCTATGGGTTTAATTTTAACAAGTGCAAGTTATCAATTATCTATGGATAATACAGCACAGGCAAGGCCTTTACCTAGAGCTGAAAGAGTATCACCACAAATGCGTATTAATAATGAAATGCAAAATATAAGTGAATATTTTGGAGTAGATAAGCAAACATTAGTAATGTATTATAATAATGGTTGGGAAATGCCGGAACTTCGTAGAGGTGCTTTTTTAGCATATGCTTCACATAAGTCTTTTGATGATGTTATGAATTTAAGAGAGAATAATTCTTGGGGTCGTGTAGAATATTTAATTGGGCTTACACCAAATGATTTAAAGACAACACAAGATGATATTATATCAACACAGATAGCTAATAAATTAGATATAAATAAAAGTATTGTAACTTTTTTAGTTAAACAAAATTATGAAGTAGATGAAGTTATTCATGGCATACTTTATTCTATGTATGTAGATAAATCTCCAGCTGATATTATAGAAATGTATAATCCACCAACATCTAATTGGGAAGTGGTAGCAGATGATTTGGGTATTACTCAAGAAGAATTAGATGAAATACATCAAAAAATGGAAACATTGGATTTAGGCATGATTAAAGGTCCAAAAGGACCTGGAGCGATGAGATTTTAAAATTAAATAACATAAATAAAAATAAGCACTAATTGATATAGTGCTTATTTTTTATGAAGTAATTTATTTTATTAGAAGAAACAAGATTTTCCAATAAATTCTCTTAGTATAGAATTATTTGGTACATCATCATCGTTTGAAATATCTTCAAAGTAATCAAGAAAATCAATTAAGCGTTTAGATATATTATATTCTGGTAAATCAGGCGTGATTTTTTCTAATAAAGGTTTAGCGTATTTCTTTAAAATACCTAATTCATAAATTAGAGCAGAATTAAACATGACGTCTGCATTTTCTTGGAATGGGAAAATATTTTTATCTTCACCTTTGCGCACATCAGGCCATTGTTTAATTGTTTTTAAAGCGTGAGCACCTCTAAATTGATTATCGCGAACAATACGGCGAATAATGCGAGCAGCTGTAGTAGGAATGCGGTTGTGTGCATCTATAGCTAATTGAGTTAAGGCGCTGACATAAATTTTATATTTTACATGAGAAGGAATATCTCTTGTTAATTCATCATTTAAACCATGAATACCTTCGATGATGATAGGTTGATTAGGTTCTAATTTTACAATATGATTTTTCCATTCACGGTAGCCTGTGGTGAAATTATAAACTGGTAATTCAACGCTCTCTCCTTTTAATAATGCCATCATATGTTTATTGAATAATGGCAAATCCAAAGCTTCTATAGATTCAAAATCATATTGACCTTCAGGTGTTTTAGGAGTTTTATCTCTATCTAAGAAATAATCATCTAAAGATATGGATAGAGGATTTATACCATTGACAAGCAATTGTATGCGCAATCTTTGAGCAAATGTTGTTTTTCCAGAAGATGATGGACCAGCTATTAAAATTAAACGAAGGTCTTCTATAGATTCAACTATATGATCGGCAATTTGAGCGATTTTCTTTTCGTGTAATGCTTCGGAAATACGAATTAATTCACTAATTTTATTTGAGTGAATATATTCATTCAAATTGGTCACATAATTACATTTTAAAATGTAAGACCATCTATCGGCTTCACTTAATATCATAGATAGTTTCTTTTGTTTCATCTTTGGCGGAATTACATTAGGATTGCTGATTAAAGGTGTTCTAACAATCAATCCTGGCTCATAAAAGTCTATAGCGAATTTATCTAATAATGAAGTGTTATAAAGCATTGGACCATAAAGATAATCATAATAGCCTGCGCAGTAATAAAGGCTTACATAGTCTTGCTTTAAGGATTCAAGAAGTTTTGATTTAGCGATTTGTTGAGATTCTCTAAATAAAGCAACAGCATCTTCACGAGGCAAAATGCATTTTTTTATATCTTTTGCTTTAGAAACAAATTCAAACATTTTTTCTTGAATTTTGCCGACCATTTCTAGTGTTAAATCACCTTTAGGCAATAATTCACAATAAATACCATTATTTACGGAATGTTCTACTACTACCTCTTTATCAGGATAAAGCATATTTACAGCAGCCATCATGATAAATAAAATACTTCGTTGATAAGCTTGGACACCATCTTCAGTGGTCATATCAATGAATTCTACTTTGTCTTCTGGTGTAACTTGCGTTTGTACATCACGTAGGACATTATTTATTTTTACTGCTGTTATCAAATTTTTGTGATTTTTCTGTTCTTTTAAGACAGTATCTAATAATGAGTATTTTATTTGGCAATCCATAAAGAACACCTCCTAATTTTTCTTAAATATATTATAACAAAAACATTATAAAAACGATAATATTATTTTAAAAAATAAGGCAATGATTTTATACTTTTATAAACAAAAAACGCACCTCCAAAAGTTGGTTTTTATCCAACTTTCAGGGTGCAGTTGTTTTTTTGATTTTCAATTGGTCATTATAAGCCAAATACATAGCACATTAAGGAATAAACTAATGCACCAACAATGGCTGTACAAGGAATTGTTAAAACCCATGCCATAAGCATTTGTTGAGCTGTTCCCCAACGAACTGCTCCAATGCGTTTTGCACTACCTATACCCATTATAGAACCAGAAACGACATGTGTAGTACTTACTGGTAAAGAAAGTAATGTAGCAGAGAAAATTATGACAGAAGAGTTTAAATCGGCAGCAAAACCAGATATTGGCTGGAGTTTGAAGATACGACCACCTACAGTTTTGATGATTTTCCAACCACCAATAGCAGTACCACAAGCCATAGCTGTTGCAGCCAAGATTTTTACATAATAAGGAACTTCAAAAACATCGATATAACCACCACTTAAAAGAGCAAGTGTGATAATACCCATAGATTTTTGAGCATCATTTGAGCCATGAGAAAAAGCCATAGTAGCAGCTGTTATAATCTGCATGCGTTTGAATTTATTATTGAGCGACGAGGGCCTAAATTTACCAAATAATAAATAAAATATATTCATAATGATAAAGCCGACAACGATAGCAATAATAGGTGATAAAATCAAGGATAATACAATTTTACCAATGCCCCAGAAATTCAAGCCAATAGCACCTGTGGAAACGAGTACAGCACCAATAATACCACCAACTAAAGCGTGAGAGGAACTACTTGGCATTGCTATCCACCAAGTGAATAAATTCCAAACAATAGCACCAATTAAAGCAGCAACAATGATATGTTCATCAATATGTTCTGCTGATTTTACAATGTCGCCACCAATTGTTTTAGCAACACCTGTACTATACATAGCACCAAAGAAATTCAAGAAAGCTGCCATTATGATAGCTGTTCTAGGTTTTAAAGCTCTTGTTGATACAGATGTAGCAATAGCATTAGCTGTATCATGAAACCCATTAATAAAATCGAATACTAAAGCTAGGATAATAACTGCTATGATAAGAAATTGTAACTCATGCATATTTCATTACCACGCCTCTCACCAAATCAGATAATTTTTCGCAATGGTCTAAAGTATCTTCCATATAAGTCAAAATATCTTTCCATTTGATAAGCTCAATTGGGTCAGTGATATGTTCAAATAAGTAAGCAACCTCTTCACGATAAATACGGTCGCCTTCGCTTTCAAGCTTGCTAATTTTATAAGTACATTCTAAAATTTCGTGTTCATGTTTTGTAACTTCATGAAGCATAGAAAACGCTTTTAAGATTTCATCTGTTGCTGATACTAATAATTCAGATAAAGCGATAGCTGCTTTGCTTGTATCTACTAAATGATACATAACAGCTCTTTGGAGTGTTCCTTGGAGAAAGTCAACCCCATCATCAAGACCATTAGCTAATGCATAAATGTCTTCACGGTCAATAGGAGTGATGAATGTTTTGTTTAGTTTATCAATGATTTTGTCGTTAACAGCATCAGCTTCATGTTCGATATTAATGATATCTGATAGTTTAGCTTCTGCTTTATTGTTGCCAGACATAACATCATTAATTAATTTTGCACTACTGTTAAAGTGTTTTGCACTAGCTAAAAATAAATCATAAAATTCCGTATCCTTTTTTGTAAAAAAGTTGAACATGCCCATTTGTTACTGTAAATCTCTAAACTAAAATTAAGCTAGAGAATATTCCTTGTTCATAGTATTCACTAAAATTATTAATGTTTGATGCAATACTCCCAAGGCTTAACATCCCGGCGATTTCCGGTACAATATTACTAAATAGTAATACCAGTAACTCTTATCCTTTCCTTGTTATTCATCAAATATATACTTCACTTATATTTAAAGTGAATGCGATTATTATTATGGAGATACATATATTTTAATTTTAAAGTAAAGAAAAAGTAAAATATGGATAAATATAATTTTACTTTTTCTTTACATCTGAAATTAAATCATACGCTTTCCATAAATCTGTAAATAATTATACCATATTAGAAAAAAATAGGCGATAAATTTACTAGTAAAATGTAAAATTTATCGCCTATTTGTAAAATTTTTATGAAATATTCATTAAGATATTAGATATTTAAAAATGTATTTACAGCTTTAATCATATCTTCTTTTGCACATAAATTATTATGCAAAATAGGTAAAGATTGTAATTGAGCCAAGCCTTGAGGAATTTTATCTTTATTCAATGTAGATAATTTATCTAATAAAGCAAATTCATCTTTATCGGAGATATCTTCACCAAGAGCAGATAAAACGCTATCACTAAATTTATATGGGCTAGCAGTAGATAATACAACCATAGGTGTTTTATCTTGTGTAGATTTTTGATAATCTTGAGCTACTTGCCATGCAACAGCAGTATGTGTATCTGCTACATAATTATCTTGTTGATAAATATCATGAATACATTTTTTAGTAGCGTTATCATCTAAATATCCAGCAGAGAAAGTTTCTTGAATAGCTTTTAATGTTACTTCATCAACTTGATAGCAACCTGTTGATTGAAGTTTTTCCATATAGGATTTTATTTTAGTTTCATCATTTGTAATATGATAAAGTAAACGTTCTAAATTACTGGAAATTAGAATATCCATTGATGGAGATATAGTTTTGAAAAATTCACGATTGCGGTCATAAGTGCCAGTTTTCAAGAAATCTGTCAATACATTATTAGAGTTAGAAGCACAAATTAAACGATTGACAGGAAGACCCATGCATTTTGCGTAGAAACCAGCTAAGATATCGCCAAAATTACCAGTTGGTACAGTAAAGTTGACTTTATCACCCATAGTGATTTTTTTATCATTAACTAAATCAGCATATGCACTGAAGTAATAAACTATCTGTGGCAATAAACGGCCCCAATTTATGGAGTTTGCAGAAGAGAGTTTAAAACCTTTTTCATTTAGATATTCATTGTATCTACTATCACTAAAGATTTGTTTAACACCGCTTTGAGCGTCGTCAAAATTACCTTTAACAGCGAATACAGATACATTATCACCTTGTTGTGTGAGCATTTGTAAACGCTGAATTTTACTTACGCCTTCTTGTGGATAAAAGACAAGAATTTTTGTTTGGTCAACGTTTTTAAAGCCATCTAAGGCTGCTTTACCTGTATCACCAGAAGTAGCTACTAAAATAACTAATTCATCTTTATCACCTAATTTTTTTAATGAAGTAGAGATGAATTGTGGCAATAATTGTAATGCCATATCTTTAAAAGCACTTGTTGGACCATGCCAAAGTTCTAAAAGATAATTATTTTTTTCGACTTCTACTGTAGGGACAATTTTATCAGTGTCAAATTTTTCTGTAGTATAAGCGTTATCAACACATTGATTGATTTCTTCAGCAGTAAAATCTGTTAAATATAAAGAAAGAATTTTTTTTGCACGTTCTTGATAAGATAAATCAAGAAGTGAAGTTAAAAATTTTTCATCAATAATAGGTATATTTTCAGGAACAAACAATCCACCATCTTCTGCTAATCCTTTTATGATGGCACGTGCAGAAGTAACAGCACAATTATGACCACGTGTACTTATATAATTCATAGAATGCCCCCTTAATTTATAAATATCTATTTATATTCGATTTAATGATTAGTCTTTAAAGAATTCATCATGAATAGCATTTACAGCTTCTTTGATTTTATCAGCTTTAATTAAACAAGAGATACTGATTTCAGATGTACTGATTACATCAATATTGATATTAGCATCAGATAAAGCTTTGAACATTCTAGCAGCAATACCAGGGTTACCGAGCATACCTGCACCAACGATAGAAACTTTAGCTACGTCTTGTTCGATTAATACTGCAACAGCATTTAATTCATCAGCAACTTTATCTACAATTTGTTTTGCTTGACCGAGGTCATCAGCAGTAACAGTAAATACCATATCAGTAACATTTTTTTCCATATTGCGAATGCTTTGTACAATCATATCAACATCAACATTATTTTCAGCAAGTTTGGAGAAAATTGCATGTGCAATACCTGGAGTATTTGGAATACCTAATACAGCGAATTTAGCTACATTAGTATCATGAGCTACTCCTCTAATAATAAACTCTTTCTCTTCCATTGTATATTCCTCCCTAATAATTGTGCCTGGTTTGTTAGTGAATGTAGATCTTACATGAATTGGAATATTGTATAAACGACCAGTTTCTACGGAACGTGGTTGCATAACACCAGCACCTAAACGAGCCATTTCTAACATTTCATAATATGTGATTTCTTTCATTCTACGAGCGCCTTTAGCAATACGTGGGTCAGCAGAATATACGCCATCAACATCAGTATAAATTTCACAAACATCAGCTTTCATAGCACCAGCTAGAGCAACTGCAGAAGTATCAGAACCACCACGACCTAAAGTAACAGGATCGCCTAAATCATCACAACCCTGGAAGCCAGCTACAATAACAATATTGCCTTTATCTAATTCTTCAAAAATACGTTTAGGTTGGATATCTTTGATTTTACCTTTTGTGTGAACAGAATTAGTTTTTACACCAGCTAATGCTCCAGTAAGAGAAATAGCTTTTTGTCCTAAAGCTTTAAATGCCATAGTCAATAAAGAAATTGAAACTTGTTCACCAGTAGTAAGTAACATATCCATTTCACGAGTATATTGATATGGATCTTTAGTAATCCCTTTTGCCAATTGAATTAAGTCATCTGTTGTATCCCCCATAGCGGAAACAACTACTACAATTTTATCATCTGGCTGTTTTTCATCTAAAATACGTTTTGCAACAGCTTTGATTTTATCAATATTTCCAACAGAGCTGCCACCAAATTTTTTTACAATTAGTGCCATTGTTACCCTCCTAAAGTATTTATGTATTTACATAGTGTATAAATTAAGTTTGCCTTTTACATTTATTATACAATGCAAACCATATATAATGCTTTTATTATAGCAGCTTATGTTTATTGTGTCTATCATAATTATAATTATAATCTATATAATTATTTGATTTTATAAAAATACTTATATTTAATTTTGTTAAATGAAAATTTCTTATTTATTATAATAGGAAATAAGAAGAAAATTTTTGGTAAAAATAGCGTAAACAAGTGATTTGTCAAATTAAAAAAGATACAATAAGAATATAAAAAAATTTTATTTCTTTATATTTAGTAATTTTTATCTAGAAGTTTTCAAGGTTACATTTTTGCAAAATTTAAAATTATCTTAGAGTGAAAATTTCTATCCTTTTTATAAAAATATGTAAAATTTTTATAAGCTATATACATTGAAGTTTTAAGTTTATTCTGTTATAGTAATTATTGTACTAATTAAATAAAACTACTCAGGAGGTTGATGATTTAAATGAAAGTAGCTGTAGTAATGGGCAGTGATTCTGATTTTCCCATTTTAAAACCGGCTGTTGATTTATTACATCAGTTTAATGTAGAAACAGAAGTAATCGTAGCTTCTGCACACCGTACCCCTGGCAAAGTCCGTGGCCTAGTTTCTTCTGCGGAAGAAAGAGGTGTTGGCGCATTCATCTCTGCCGCTGGTGCTGCTGCACATTTAGGTGGAGTTATCGCATCTTATACTACTTTACCTGTTATTGGAGTACCAATTAATGCAACTCCATTAAATGGTATGGATGCTTTATTAAGTACTGTACAAATGCCATCTGGAATTCCAGTTGCAACTATGGCAATTAATGGTGCTAAAAATGCTGCTATTTTTGCTATAGAAATCTTTGCTGTAAGCGATATGAATTTAAGAAAACAACTTAAAGAATATCGCGAAAAAATGGTTGAAGAAGTTGAAGCTAAAGCTGCAAAAGTTGCACAACAACTTCAAGCATAATTAACGAAAAAATTCATCTAAAATTAATATAAAATCGTATAACTCATTTTTATTTAGATTTTAGTTAATGACTTGGGAGGTCAATTAATAATGGAAAACAAATTATTATATGAAGGCAAAGCAAAAAAAATCTTTTCAACAGAAAATCCTGATGAATTATTAGTTTATTACAAAGATGATGCAACTGCTGGTAATGGTGCAAAAAAAGGTACTATTGCAGATAAAGGCATTTTAAATAATAAAATTACTAATTTCTTCTTTGGTTTATTAGAAAAAGAAGGCATTAAACATCACCTCATTAAAGTTCTTAATGACCGTGAAATCCTTGTAAAAAAATTAGATATCGTTCCTCTTGAAGTTATTATCCGTAATGTAGCTGCTGGTAGCTTAGCAAAACGTCTTGGTCTTGAAGAAGGCGTAAAAATGTCTAAACCTGTAATTGAATATTGCTATAAATGTGATGATTTAGGTGACCCTATGGTTAACCGTTATCATATCACAGCTATGGGTTGGGCAACAGCTGAAGAACTTGATCAGATTGAAGCGATGTCTCTTAAAATCAATGATGTTATGACAAAATATCTTGCTACAAAAAATATTGACCTCATTGACTTTAAATTAGAATTTGGTAAATATCATGGTGAAATTCTTTTAGGCGACGAATTATCTCCAGATAACTGCCGTTTCTGGGATAGTCAGACACATGAAAAACTTGATAAAGATAGATTCCGTCGTGATTTAGGTAATGTTGAAGATGCTTATAAAGAAGTTCTTCATCGTTTAACAGGCGAAACTTTATAATTAAATAAAATACTAAGCATAAATTATAAAATATTTATGCTTAGTATTCTTAATTTATATTGTATGTATTGAGTAGGTTTATGATTAAAATATATGTATAGGAGAATGTAACTAATGGTTGACATTACGTCAAATAAGTGGAAAGAAGAATGTGGCGTCTTTGGTGTATTTTCTCGTACTGAAGATGTTTCTATGTTAACATATCTTGGGTTGTATGCACTTCAACATCGTGGTCAAGAAAGTGCTGGTATAGCTGTTACTGATGGCGCTTGGATGGACGTTACTCGTGATATGGGGCTTGTAAATGAAGTATTTCGTCATCAATTACCTCATATGGAAAATCAATATATTGCTATTGGTCATGTACGTTATTCAACAACTGGCTCTAGCTTATTATCAAATACACAACCTTTAATTGCTAATTATTCCGGCGGAAAAATTAGTTTAGCCCATAATGGTAATTTAACAAATGCAGCTGAACTTCGTCGTTACTTAGAAGAACAAGGTACAATTTTTCAAACTTCTATAGATACAGAAGTAATCGTTAATCTTATCGCACGTTCTCGTAAATCAAGTATTGAGGAAAAAATCATTGAAAGTGTACAACAAGTAAAAGGTGCTTTTTGCTTGGCTATTATGACTGAAAATAAATTAATAGCTGTACGTGATCCACAAGGATTTAGACCTCTTTGCATCGGTAAAACAGAAGAAGGTTCTTGGATAATTTCTTCTGAATCTTGTGGTCTTGATGTTGTAGGTGCAGAATTTATTAGAGATGTTGAACCAGGCGAAATGATTGTCATGGGTGATGATGGTTTAAAATCCTATAAATACACAACTCCAGAGAAAAAAGCTGCATGTGTTTTCGAATATATATATTTTGCTCGTCCAGATAGTGTAATTGATGGACAAAGTGTTCATGCTGCTCGTTTTATGATGGGTCGCATGCTTGCTCGTGAAAGTAAATTCAAAGGTGATATTGTTATATCTGTACCAGACTCTGGTAATACAGCTGCTACAGGTTTTGCTTATGAATCAGGCATTCCATTTTGCGAAGGCTTAATCAAAAATCGTTATATTGGACGTACATTTATTCAGCCAACACAGAAAAAACGTGATACAGCTGTTCGCTTAAAATTAAATGCTATAGCTGAAGCTGTTCGTGGTAAATCTGTTATTATGGTAGATGATTCTATCGTTCGTGGTACTACTAGTGGTAAAATCGTAAAAATGCTTCGCAAAGCAGGTGCAAAAGAAGTTCATATGTGCATTAGTTCTCCACCAATTGGCTATCCTTGCTACTATGGTATTGATACTTCTGTACGTAAAGAATTAATCGCTGCAACTAAATCAGTTGAAGAAATTCGTCAATTTATAGGTGCAGATTCTTTACATTTCCTTTCCTTGGAAGGTCTTAAAGCTTCTATGACAACAGCTAATCCTGAAGATATGTGTTATGCTTGCTTTAACAATGCTTATCCAATTGAAATGTCAAAAGAAACAGTAACTGGTGCTGATAAATACGTATTTGAACAAAGAGCAAAATAATTTGCACTTTTTGGAGGTTAACATGACTGATAATAAACAGACAAATCTTACGTATCGTGATTCTGGTGTTGATATTGATGCTGGAAATTATTCTGTAAAACTTATAAAAGATAGCGTAAAAGCAACATATCGTCCAGAAGTTTTAGGTGATTTAGGCGGTTTTGGTGGTCTTTTTGCTTTAAATAGTGGAAAATATAAAGAACCTGTATTAGTATCTGGTACTGATGGTGTTGGTACAAAATTACGTCTTGCATTTATGCTTGATAAACATGATACTATTGGTCAAGATGCTGTAGCTATGTGCGTAAATGATATCTTAGTGCAAGGTGCAGAACCACTTTATTTCTTAGATTATCTTGCTGTAGGAAAATTAGATCCAGAAAAAGTAGCTACTGTAGTAAAAGGTGTAGCTGGTGCTTGTAAAGAATCTGGCTGTGCTTTAATCGGTGGTGAAACTGCTGAAATGGCTGGTTTTTATGCTGATGGCGAATATGATATTGCTGGTTTTGCTGTTGGTGTAGTGGATAAAGCTAATATCATCACTGGTGAAAAAATCAAAGCTGGCGATGTTTTGTTAGGTATTCCTTCTAGTGGTGTACATTCTAATGGTTATTCTTTAGTTCGTAAAATCTGCTTTGATGTAAAAGGTTTTAAAGGTGAAGAAAAATTCCCAGAATTAAATGGCAAAACATTAGGCGAAGAACTTTTAACACCTACACGTCTTTATCCATCTGTTTGCTTACCATTAATTGAAAAATATGATATTCATGGTATGGTACATGTAACTGGTGGCGGTTTCTATGAAAATATTTCCCGCATTTTACCAGAAGGTACTGGCGTTGAAGTAGATGCTAGCACATGGGAAATGCCAGCAATCTTCAAACTCTTACAAGCTTGGGGAAATGTAGATTGGCATGAAATGTACCGTGTATTCAATATGGGTATCGGTATGATTTTACTTGTATCTGAAGAAGAAGCAGCTAAAATTCAAGAAGACCTCAAAGCAAAAGGTGAAAAATCCTATATTATTGGTAAAGTTGTTGAAGGCAACCAAACTGTAGAAGTAAAAGGCGGAGTTTTCAATGAATAACCAAATAATTTTAGGTGTATTGGCTTCTGGTCGTGGTAGTGATTTACAATCTATCATTGATGCGATTGAAAATGGTCAGATTAAAACTAAAATAGGTGTTGTGCTCACTGATAAACCAGAAGCAATGGCATTAGAACGCGCTAGAAAAGCAGGCATTCCTGCTGTTTGCGTTGATCGAAAAAAATGTTCTACAAAAGAAGAATTTGAACAAAAACTTGTAGAACAATTAAAAAAATACAATGTAGGTCTAGTTGTTTTAGCTGGATTTATGCGTATTTTAAGCCCTTATTTTGTCAATGAATTTAAAAATTGTATTTTAAATATACACCCATCATTATTACCTTCTTTTGGTGGAGCTCATGCTCATCGTGATGTTTTAGCATATGGTGTGAAAGTATCTGGTTGCACTGTGCATTTTGTAGATGAAGGTATGGACAGTGGCCCTATCATCATGCAAAAAGCAGTACCTGTTTTAGATGATGATACAGAAGAAACTTTATCTGCTAGAGTGCTTGAACAAGAACATATAATATATCCAAAAGTTATTGAATTGTATTTAGCAGGAAAAATACATGTCAATGGTCGTCATGTGACGATTGATGATTGATTTTATATAATCACATTAAGAGGAGGCTTTTATTATGCCTATTAAAAGAGCGTTATTAAGTGTTTCTGACAAAACTGGTATTGTAGAATTTGCACGTAAACTTCATGAAGCTGGTGTAGAAATCATTTCTACTGGTGGAACAATGAAAGCAATTGACGATGCTGGTATACCTGTTACTTATGTTAGTGATGTAACTAAATTCCCTGAAATTATGGATGGTCGTGTAAAAACTTTAAATCCATATATTCATGGTGGTATTTTAGCTGTTCGTGATAATCAAAGTCATGTAGCACAAATGCAAAAATTTAATATTCAACCTATTGATTTAGTTGTTGTAAATTTATATCCATTCCGTGAAACTATAGAAAAACCAAATGTAACTCTTGCTGAAGCAGTAGAAAATATCGATATCGGTGGTCCTGCAATGATTCGTGCTGCTGCAAAAAATTTCAAATTTGTTACAGTTGTAGTAAATCCTAAACATTATGATGAAGTTGCTGAAATGATAGCTAAAGATGGTTGCACTACAGGAAAATTTCGTATGCAATTAGCTCAAGAAGCTTTCTGTCATACATCTCATTATGATGATTGCATTCAAGAATATCTTACAGCTCAGTTAAGCAAATAATATATTTTAGCGCACTTATTGATATGCTAACAATTGGCACTATTTAAGTGCGTTTTCTTTTAATAAGTTTAATAAGGGGGTTATATTTTGGATATTTTAGTTATTGGTAGTGGTGGACGTGAACATACACTTACATGGAAATTAGCTCAAAGTAAACTTGTGGATAAAATTTATGCTGTGCCAGGAAATCCAGGCATGGAAAAAATAGCACAATGTATACCAGGTTCAGTAGAGGATAATGAATTTTTAGTAAAAGTAGCTCAAGAGAAAAAAGTCGATTTAGTAGTGGTAGGACCAGAAGTTCCATTGACAAATGGAATTGTTGATGATATGGCTAAAGTGGGAATTGCTTCTTTTGGACCACAAAAAGCTGCTGCTCAATTAGAAGGTTCTAAATCTTTTTCTAAAAATATTATGAAAAAATATGGCATTCCTACTGCAAAATATGAAGTTTTCACAGATGCAGTGGAAGCTAAAAATTATATAGAAAAAGAAGGCGCACCAATAGTAATTAAAGCAGATGGACTTGCTGCTGGTAAAGGTGTTATTGTTGCAGAAACAAAAGAGCAAGCTTTAGAAGCAATTGATGAAATTATGTGCGATAAAACTTTTGGTAATGCTGGTAATAGCGTAGTTATCGAAGAATTTATGGCTGGCGAAGAAGCTTCTGTATTGGCTTTCACTGATGGTGAAACTATTATCCCTATGATACCATCTCAAGACCATAAAAGAGCGTATGACGGCGATAAGGGGCCGAATACAGGCGGTATGGGAACATATGCACCAGCTCCAGTAATCACAGAAGATTTAATGAAGCAGGTACAAACAAAAATTTTAGAGCCAACTATAAAAGCTATGAAACAAGAAGGTTATGAATACAAAGGTTGTTTGTATGCTGGTTTAATGATAACAGCAGAAGGTCCAAAAGTTGTAGAATTTAATGCTCGTTTTGGTGACCCAGAAACACAAGTTGTATTGCCATTGTTAGAAAGTGATTTAGCTGAAATCATGTTAGCTTGTGCAAATGGTACACTTGCAAATTGTGATATAAAATGGAGCAAAAAAGCTGCTGTTTGTGTAGTTATGAGTGCCGGTGGATATCCTGCTAAATATGAAAAAGGCAATGAAATTCTAGGTTTAGATAAGGCTGAAAATGAAAATGTCTTAGTTTTCCATGCTGGTACAGCTAAAAAAGATGGAAAAATTGTAACAAATGGTGGACGTGTATTAGGTGTAGTGGCTTTAGGTGATGATATAAAAACTGCTGTAGATAAAGTTTATACAGATATAAAACTTATTGATTTTAAAGATGTATATTATAGAAAAGATATTGCACATAGAGCTTTTAACCGTAAATAATTAAAATAGTATATATAAAAAAATAAAGGAATAATAGATTGATATTATTCCTTTATTTTTAATTAATTATTGATTTATTTTTTATTGAGATTAGATTATTTTTTTACTACTTATATGATTTTATTGATGAGAACATAGATACATTTGACAATGAATAGCATTACAAAAAATAATTAAATAGTAAAATATCTGTAAAGCTATTAGTTTAATAATGATAACTTTGAATATTTTGTTAATTAGGAAAATAACATATAGTACTAATAAATAGCCTATTATTATCTATTGTATATTGTGTTCAATGCATTTGTACACTTATGATAAGTCTATATGTTAATATATAGGTGGTGGCAATGGTTATGAAGAAGACCGTTGGAGAAAAAATTAGAGCTTTTCGTCAACAAAAAAAATTAACTCAAGAGCAATTAGCGTTAGGAGCTGAAATTAATCCAGTCTTCTTGGGTCATTTGGAACGTAATTTAAAGAGTCCAACAATTACAACATTAGAGAAAATAACAAGAGCTTTAGGAATTACTATGTCTGAATTGTTCTTAGATGTACCTAACAATGATAGTGAAATCGAAGTTAGACAAGCAAGCATTCAGCATATCAACTATCTCTTAAAAGATTTATCCAATGAAGAATTGGATAAAATCACAGGCATTTTAAAAGAAATAATTGACTGGAAAAAAATGTAATGACATTTTTAAGTACCTATAATTTTTATTATAGGTACTTTTTTATATTATGTAAAAAATAAATGTAAGAAATACATAAGTGGTTGAGGTTCAGTTATTATAATAGCATATTTTTTATAATTGCAATAGATATTTTTAAGGATTAATTAAGTTTATTGAAGGTTTGCTATTTTAAAGGTATAATATAGATATGCTTTTAATTGTATATGTATGATTTTAAAAAATATCCCATTTCTTCTATCGGGATTATGAATTTTATATAAATTAATTAAGCAAAATCTGCAAATATAATATATTAATTTTATTTTGAATAAAGGAGATATTATTTTGAATTTACAAGAGAAAAATATTTATTGTGGTTTCAGATTGGATAAAATATCCCATATATCTGAAATTTCATCTAATGCATATGAATTTTATCATGAAAAAAGTGGCGCAAAATTATTATTTATAGAAAATAATGATGATAATAAAGTATTTTCTATAACTTTCCGCACTACTCCTACTGATGATACTGGTGTAGCTCATATTGTAGAACATTCCACACTTTGTGGTTCTCGTAAATTTCCTACTAAAGAACCATTTGTGGAATTAGTAAAAGGTTCTTTGAATACTTTTTTAAATGCAATGACATTTCCAGATAAAACTATGTATCCTATAGCTAGCAGAAATGAAAAAGATTTCCGCAATCTTATGGACGTTTATCTTGATGCAGTATTTTATCCAAATATGCGTACAACACCTGAAATCTTAATGCAAGAAGGTTGGCATTATGAAATTGATAATGTAGATGCTCCATTAGCTTATAGTGGTGTAGTTTATAATGAAATGAAAGGTGCATTGTCTTCTCCAGATGGATTATTGGAAAGAAAGATTTTAAATAATCTATATCCTGATACAACATATCAATATGAATCTGGCGGTGATCCTGTAGCTATCCCAGATTTAACACAAGAAATGTTTATTGATTTTCATAGCCGTTATTATCATCCTGCAAATAGTTATATTTATCTTTATGGTGATATGGATATGATGTCAACTTTATCTTTCTTAGATGAAGAATATCTCAGCAATTTTAATAAAATTGAAATCGACTCTCATATTGATGTACAAAAACCATTTACAGCTCGTAAATTGATTAAAGATATTTACCCTATAGCTCCTGGTGAAGCAAAAGAAAATAAAACATTTTTAAGCATGAATTATTCTATTGCAACTTCTTTGGAAAAAGAAAAGATGTTGGCATTTACTGTATTAGAACATGCTTTATTAAAAAGTGAAGCTGCGCCACTTCGCAATGCTTTGATTAAAGCTGGTCTTGGTAGTGATGTAATTTCTTCATTTGATAATGGTATTTTACAGCCAATGTTTAGCATTATCGTCAATGGTTCTGAGGCTAATAAAGTTGATGAATTTACAAAAGTTGTAACTGATACTTTAAATGATATTGTAAAAAATGGCATTGATGATGAATTATTACAGGCTTCTATTAATAGTATGGAATTTAAGCTTCGTGAGGCTGATTTTGGTCAATATCCAAAAGGATTGATTTATAATATTAACCTTATGAATAGCTGGTTATATGATGGTGATGCTACTGTGTATCTCCATTATGAAGAAGCTTTGAAAACTGTAAAACAGTGGGCAAAAGAAGGTAAGTTTGAAGCATTAATTCAAGAATATTTATTGGATAATACTCATAGTCATATTTTGATTTTAGAACCAGATGAAAATGTAATCACTAAACAAGAAAAAGATTTAGCTGATAAATTAGCACAGAAAAAAGCTTCTATGAGTAAAGAAGATATTGAAAAAATTATTGCGGATACTCAAAAATTAAAAGAGCGTCAACGTTCTGTGGATAAACCAGAGGATTTAGAAAAAATTCCATTATTGAAAATTGAAGATATCACTAAACAATGTGATAAATTAATTATTGCTGAAGATGAAATAGCAGATACAAAAGTTTTAAGACATGATATTGATACGAATGGAATTTGTTATTTAAGAATGTTATTTGATATAAGCAATATAGCTTATGAAGATATAAATTATCTATTCTTATTGGAAGAATTCATTGGTAGAACTGCTACAAAAAATTACACATATGAAGCATTGGCTAATGCTGTAAACTTGCATACTGGTGGAATGAGATTTGCTGTAGCTACGTATGATAAAGAGGGCGATGTTGACTCTTATATGCCAAAATTTGTATTTAAAGCTAAAGTTTTGGTAGATAAGATGCCAGAATTGATAAAATTACTACAAGAAATAATTTTCAATAGTTCCTTTACTTCTAAAGAACGTATTAAAGATTTGGCAATGCAATGTCGCAGTGATTTTGAAATGTCAATATTGCGTTCGGGTCATCAGTTAGTTCTTGATGAATTGATGGCATACTTTACACCAAAAGAACGCTATGATAATTTTGGTGACTTAAAATTCTATGCATTTATTAAGAATTTCTTAAATGATTTTGATAATGAATTTAATAAAATGCAAACAGCTTTTGCTAAAATTTTACCAATGATATTTAATAAGGCTAATTTATTGACAAGTATTACTGTATCTAAAAATGATTATAAAAAAGTAATATCTGCAATTAAGCCTTTATTAGAAGTATTGCCAAATGAAACTTATTCAAAACAAGAAATACCATTTGCAGTAGAAAAGAAAAATGAAGGTTTTATCACATCTTCTCAGGTACAATATGTTGCCAAAGGTGCTAATTTCATACGCTTAGGATATAAATATACAGGAGCTATGAAGGTATTAGAAACTATTATGCGTTATGAATATTTGTGGACTAATATTCGTGTTCTTGGCGGAGCTTATGGTGCATTTGTAAAATTCCGTCGTGATGGCAATATGTATTTTGGTTCTTATCGTGATCCTAATTTAGTAGAAACTTTAAATGTATATGATAAAACAGCAGAGTTTTTACGTAATTTTAATGTCAGTGATAGAGAAATGATAAAATATATTATCGGCACAATTAGTAATATTGATATGCCACTTACTCCTGCATTAAAAGGTGAGTTAGCTTCTTCTGCGTATATTGCTGAAATGACAGATGAAATGCGTCAGCAACAGCGTGATGAAATTTTAGCTACAACTCAAGAAGATATTAGAGCTTTAGCTGATTTAGTAGATGCTTGCATGAAGGAAAATGCTATCTGCGTTTTAGGTGGAAGCAACAAAGTAAACGAAGCTAAAGATGTATTTAAAACAGTAACTACTATTTTATAATCCAATAAAAAAAAGAAGACTCTCATAGTAATATGAGAGCCTTTTTTTTATATTTTCATTAAATTTATATCCTATTCCCCAAATTGTAATAATGTATTCTGGTGAATCTGGTTGAGGTTCAATTTTTTTACGTAGTTTACGGATAAATGCCATTATATTATTATCTGAAAGCAGAAAATCTTCTTCCCAAACAGCTTGATATATTTGTTCTTTAGTAAAAACTTCTCCTTTATTTTTAGCTAAGAAATAAAGGATATCAAATTCTTTAGGTGTTAAAATTATTTCTATATTATTACGTAAAACTTTACGATTTTTAGGATAGATAGTTAATTCACCAAAAGTAAGTTTTTCATCTACAAATAATGGAGATGTGTTATCGGATATTTCTAAAATGAGATTATTAATATTACTGTTGATTAAATCTTTAAAGGATTGTTGTAAATCTTCAAGCTCATAATTTAAATCAGTTGGGGCATTTTGGAGTTGTTCATATACCCATTTAGCTAAGGTAGGGTTTATAGTAATGAAAGTGGCATTTTTTTTCATAATATCCTCCTTTTTTAAATGAGTTTTTTATATTTAGTGATATAAAAATATTTGGCAAATGAAATTAATAGCATATACAGGATAACAATCACAAATAAATAAATGAAATATAATGCAGGTAGTTGAATTAATCCTAAATTAGTAGCAAATGGTGTAAAAGTTAATCCTGTAAATAAGATTATGCCTATAATTGTTGTTATTAATACAGGCTTAGAGGCATTACTTTGAAGAAATGGGATTTTTGATGTACGTAACATTTGCAAAATTAAAATTTGTGTCCACATGGATTCTAAAAACCAACCTGTTTGAAATAGTGATATATATATCGTTTGTAAATGAATGTCTGTTAATTCACTGTATAGTAATCCATTTGTAATAATACTGAAGCAATAAGAACAGAGAACATATTTCCAAAATTTGAAGATGCTGTTATTTTGATATATTTAATCATATTGGCATATGTTTTACGACCTTCAATTATACCTTGTTCTAAAACCATTAAATCTTTTTCTAAAAGAATTATATCAGCAGATTCTTTGGCAATATCTACAGCGCTGTCTACAGAAATAGCTATATCAGAAGATTTCATTGCAGTGGCATCATTGATACCATCTCCCATGAAACCAACCGTATGACCATTTTGGCGGAGCAATTTTACAATTTTTGCTTTTTGTTCTGGTGATAATTTAGCGAAAACATCTGTTTTTTCTACAGCTATAGCTAAATCTTGTTCTGGTAGTTGCTCAATATCTGAACCAAGTAAAAGATTATTAACTTTTAAACCCACTTGTTTACATATAGAACGAGCAACTTTATCATTATCCCCTGTTAAAACTTTTACTTTAACACCATATTCTTTTAATGCTTTTAAAGCTTTTACAGTTGATTCTTTTGGCGGGTCTAAGAATGCTAGATAGCCAATAAGTACCATATCACATTCATCTGCTATGCTGAATTCATCTATTGGTGATGGATTATTTTTTTGAGCAACAGCTATTACACGCATACCTTTGTCATTCAGTTTATCGACAGTTTTTAGGATTTCTTTTTTGATGAATTCATCTAACGGTTTAATTTTTCCTTGATATTTAACATGAGAGCAGATAGATAACATTTCTTCAACTGCACCTTTAGTTATCATTTGGCATTTTTGATTTTTGTCCTTTACTACTATAGAAAGGCGACGACGTGAAAAATCGAAAGGTATTTCATCTACTTTTGTATAGGCACTAGATAGATTTATTAAGTTAGGATTATCTTGTTCAATTTCTTCTGTTTTATTGATGATAGCTATATCCATTAAATTTTTATAGCCTGTTTGAAAATAACTATTTAGGTAGGCATGACGTAAGACACGACTATCTTCATTTCCCAATACATCTAAATGATATTCTAAAACAACTTTATTCATGGTTAACGTACCAGTTTTATCAGTACAAAGAATATCCATAGCACCAAAATTTTGAATGGAATTTAAGTTTTTTACAATAGTTTTCTTCTTAGACATAGAAACGGCGCCTTTAGCTAAGCAAGTAGTAACTATCATAGGTAACATTTCAGGTGTTAAGCCTACAGCAATGGAGATAGCAAATAAGAAAGCTTCTACCCAATCATTTTTAGTTATACCATTGACAAAAAATACTATGGGTACCATAAATAACATAAAACGAATTAAAACCCAAGAAACGGAATTGACACCTTTAGTAAAATTTGTTTCCACAGGTGTAGTAGAAACAGATGAAGCGATTGAACCAAATAAAGTATTATTGCCAACACCGATTACTACAGCAGTAGCACTGCCACTTATTACATTACTTCCCATGAATAAAATATTATTATAATCAGTAATAGAAAGATTTTTTTCTTGATAAGTTTTAGCAAATTTTTCTACTGGTTCACTTTCACCTGTTAATGATGCTTGACTAATGAATAAATCTTTAGCTTCTAAAATTCTAGCATCAGCAGGAATCATATCACCAGCACTTAGATGAATAATATCACCAATTACTACATCTTCTAAAGGAATTTCTGCTTTAGGGCGATATTGTCTAGTAACGGTGCAAGTAGTTGTTATTAAAGATAGAAGTTTTTCGGCTGCATTACCGGAACGGCTTTCTTGAACAAAACGCAAAGAGCCAGATATAAAAACCATTGTAAGAATTATAATAACGGTTACAGGATTTACATCATCAGGGCTATTTTGCATGATAGGAATAATAATATCAGTAAAAATAGAAACTATAGCCAGACAAAATAAAATTGCTGTAAATGGGTTTATAAAAGCATTGGCAATACGTTTAGTTAAAGATAATTTTTTTCCATGTATAATTTTATTATTGCCATATAAATTACGATGTTCTTTAATGGCTTGTTCACTTAATCCCGTAAAAGAAGTGTTAAGAGCTTGTAATATTAGCTTGGTTGAATTGGTGGCACAAAAAATAATTTGTTCGTTCATTTTTTTAGTGTTTTTGGATTAGTTGTCACAATGCTCCCTCCTCCATAAAAATAAAATTAATAAATCACGTAACAAAGTATAAATTATTTATTTATCTAATCATATGGCAGAATTCTTGCGATTTTATTACTTTTTTATAAAGATTTGAAAGAGCATATTATTTAATGAGATTTTAATGAAAGTTTTAAAGGGTTTTAATTTGTATTTTTAGAATATATACAGTATAAATAAAACAATCGAAATCCTTAATGAAGGAGGGGTTTTTATGAATTTACAATTTTTAGGTGCGGCTCATACAGTTACAGGTTCTTGTTATTTATTAGAAGCAAATGACCATAAAGTTTTGATTGATTGTGGTATGTTTCAAGGTGCGAGAAATTTACGTGATTTAAACTACAATGATTTTCGTTTTGTACCATCAGATATAGATTGCGTACTTTTAACTCATGCTCATGTTGACCATTGCGGTCTTATTCCTAAGTTATGTAAACAAGGATTTAAGGGCGATATATATGCAACAAAAGCGACTTGCGATTTAGTAAATATCATGCTCCCAGATAGTGCACATATCCAAGAGTCTGATGCACAAATAACAAATCGCAAAGGGCAACGTATGGGAAAAACACCAATAGCTCCTTTATATACTATTGATGATGCTATGGCTTCATTAAAACAATTTGTGCCAATTGATTATGATCAAGAAATTAATCCAGTAAATGGAATACGAGCTATTTATAAAGATGCTGGTCATATCATGGGGTCAGCAATTATTGAAGTTTATGTAACGGAAAATGGAGAAGAAACTAAAATTGTATTTACAGGTGATTTGGGGCAACCTGACCAGCCTATTATAAAAGACCCTACACATATAAAAGAAGCAGATTATTTAGTAATTGAGTCTACTTATGGTGATCGCAAACATCAAATTTATGATAAAGAAACTCCATTAGCAGAAATTATAAATGATACTATGGATAGAGGCGGAAATTTAATTATTCCATCATTTGCAGTTGGTCGTACACAAACAATGTTATATTATTTATTCAAATTATGGAAAGCCAATCGCATAGAGGATTATTCAGTTGTAGTAGATAGCCCACTTGCTGTTGAAGCTACAAGAATTTTTGCCAAGAATACAAAATATTTTGATGATGAAGCAACTGAATATATTAGAAAACATGGTAAATTACCACAGATGCCACAGTTGCGTCTTTGTGAAAGTGCAAATGAATCTAAGGCCTTAAACACAGAAGAAAGTTCACATATTATTTTATCGGCTAGTGGTATGGCGGACGCTGGACGTGTACTTCATCATTTAAAACATAATCTTTGGCGTCCAGAATCTACAATTTTATTTGTAGGTTATCAAGCAGAAGGAAGTTTAGGTAGAAGATTATTAGAAGGCGCTAAAAAAGTAAAAGTCTTAGGTGAAGAAATCAGTGTAAAAGCTAGAATTGTAAATATGGACGGATTTTCTGCTCATGCTGATTATTCACAGATGGAAGAATGGTTACAACATTTAACTATGTATAATGCTAAACAGGTATTTGTAGTGCATGGTGAAGCTACTGCTAGTAAAGCTGTAAAAGAAATGATTGAAGAAGAATTCGGCTGGAATGCATATATTCCATTTTATGCAGATAGGGCTATTATGACAAAGAATACATGTGAAATCAAAGCTGCTAATATACCTCAAGTATCTGTGGAAAAAGATATGGAAGACTTCTTTGTTGATGTTGATGCAGATTATAGACAATTACGTCGTAGAATTATTAATCTTGTGGTTAAAAATCCAGAACTTATGCCAGCAGCTATGAATACAATTCAAAAAGGTTGGCGATATGTTAAACGTTTATTCAAGGATTTTGGCATTAGCTAAGATTTTTAATGAAATTTTTATCTACTTTTTACGATAAATATTTTGGCAAGAAGAAAGAAATATGTTATGATTAGAGTAAAGTTAAATCTTAGGAGGATTATATAATGGAAGAATTAAAAAACAATTCCGTTGTTGAAGAAGATACTGAAGGTACTGTAGTTGTTATTACTGATGAAGAAGGTAATGAATACAATTATGTAGAAGAAATGGTTTTCGATGCAGGTAGCGATAAATATGCTATTTTAGTTAGCATTGATGGCGATGAAGAATGTGAATGCCATGAACATGATGAAGAATGCGGTTGCGAAGAAGAAGTAGATGTAATCTTAGCAAAAATCGTTAAAGATGAAAATGGTGAAGTTGAATATATTGAACCAACAGATGAAGAATTTGAAATTGCTCAACAAGCTTATGAAGAATTAATGGATAAACTTGAAGCAGAAGAATAATCATCTGAAATTGTTTAAAGTTTAATACGTATCAAAGAAGGTACCATAGAAAAATGGTATCTTCTTTTTTGTGAATATAAATTTTTATTTGAGGTAGATTTATGGAAAATTTAGTAGAAAATATTAGTAAATTAGTAGCTATTGAATTGCTTTTTGAAGAAATGCCAACAAGACCTACTGCAAATGCTATTTTTCGTGAAGCTAGAAAAATATTTGGTGATATAAATATCATCAATAGAGATGAAAATGATATTGAATTTAGCGTAGATAAATTTGTAGCATATAATGAAGATAATACAACTTCTCCAGTAGTACTTGCTATGGGAAATATAACAGATTTTGATGATAAAGTAGCTGTAAGTGAATTTGAACGCACACAGATTTGGAATGTAGCTAACAGTGAAGAATTATTGAGTAAATATAAATATGCTGTAAAAATATGGGATGTAAATGCTCAAAGACAAATTCCTAAAGAACGTGCTATTATGTTAGTGGATTGGCTTAATGTAGCTTTAAAATTATATCCTAAATGTCAAGCTATTTGGATAAAATCAGCAGGTAAATTACAATTAGCACAATCCATTAAGAATTTAAAAGAAACAGGTATAGTTAAATATTTATATAGTATGGTTAATATTCGTTTCTTCAATGTGCCTAATACAAATGAATTCATTGTAGATAGTGTAGGATTGGCTAATATTGGTTTAAGTGATGTACAATTCCATTTCAAAGGTATGAACCCTAATAAAGTAGCTAATCTTGCATATAGCTTAGCTCGTTATATTTTGAATAATGATAATATCATGATTAAAGATGGCGATACCATTGATGGCATGAATGATGAGGGCAAAATGACACCAGAAGTTCAATGGATTTGTAGATATGAAGATTCTTTAATCGAACCACTTCGTCCTGTTTTAGATATTGATACTGGTAAATATGCCGCTGGCGATAGAAATTAAAAAAAACACTTTCTAATTTTAGATATTTTCTAAGTTAGAAAGTGTTTTTTAGTTAAGTATAAAATTATTTGATTAAGTTAAATTTACGCATTGCTGTTTTTAATTGTTCAAGATGAGCATCTTCCATTTCGCAAAGTGGCATGCGTAAAGGACCCATATCAAAGCCCATTAAACGAAGTGCAACTTTTACAGGAATTGGATTTACTTCACAGAATAATGCTTTGATTAATGGGAAATATTCAATTTGTTTTTTCGCTGCTTCTTCAACTTTGCCATCAAAGAATAATTGGCACATATCATGTGTTTCTTGTGGCATAACGTTGGAAAGTACGGAGATAACACCTTTTGCACCTAAAGATAATAATGGAACGATTTGGTCATCATTACCAGAATAGAAAGTGAGTTTATCACCGCAAAGAGACATTGTTTCAGCAACTTGACTGATATTGCCACTAGCTTCTTTAACTGCTGCAATGCGTGGATGTTCTGCTAAAACAGCGTAAGTTTCTGGTGTAATACCTACACCTGTACGAGATGGTACATCATAAAGAATGATAGGTACATTTACATTATCAGCAATAGATGTGAAATGTTTGATAAGTCCTTTTTGTGTACATTTATTATAATATGGAGTAACTACTAATAAAGCATCAGCACCTGCTTTATCTGCATGTTGAGATAAATTAATAGCATATCTAGTATCATTAGAACCAGTACCTGCAATAACAGGAACACGTTTATTTACATAGTCAACAGTAAATTTAATAATTTCTTCATGTTCTTCATCTGTCATTGTAGCAGATTCGCCACTTGTACCAGCAATTATGATAGCGTCTGTACCATTGTTTAAGTTGAAATCAATTAAACGAGCTAATTCATCATAATTGATACCGTTTCCGTTTTCATAAAATGGAGTAGCAATAGCTACGCCTGCACCTTTAAATATTACATCTTTCTCCATAAAGAAAGCCTCCTTAATGCCATCTTTTGATGTGTTATCATAAATTATACAGGTAAATATTTATATTGTCTATAATATTTTAATTTTATGTATGATTTTAAAACATTTTTCTCTATTTTTATTTTTTATTATTGTAATGTTATAACTTTTTATTATTTGCGTAATAAATTGTAAAAGTGTATTTATTTATGATATAAAAAAGACTTGATTTATAAATTTTAAAATCAAGTCTTTTTATGTTTAATAATTATTTATTGTCATCTTTCCACCAATAAATACCGTCTTGTTTTGGTAAGATACTAGCTTTAAATACAGGATCTTTAATACCTTGTTTTTTCTGTTGAGTATAATCATCTAAAGCAATAAAAGCATATTTGCCTAAGAGTAAAATAGCAATGATATTTGTGATTGCCATTAAAGCCATGAATAAGTCTGCTAAATTCCAAACTAAGCTCAATTCAGCAACAGAGCCGAAGAATACCATAATTACAACAAGAATACGGAAAATATTTAAATATAATGGGTTATCAGACAAGTGTTTTATATTGATTTCTCCATAATAGTAGTTACCTACGATAGAAGTAAATGCAAATAATAAAACGATAATAGCTATACCAGTTGTAGCGATATCACCAAAATATAAGCTTAAATCGTATTGAATGAGCTGAATACCAGTTAAACCTGTTGCTTGATAATCACTGCTGAATAATACGATGAAAGCAGAAGCAGTACAGATAAATAATGTATCTACGAATACACCAAAAGCTTGGATAAGACCTTGTTTTACAGGGTGACTTACTTCAGCAGTAGCTGCGGCATTTGGAACAGAACCCATACCAGCTTCATTGGAGAATAATCCACGTTTAATACCTGTCATGATAGCAGCACCAAAGCTACCACCAGCAACAGATTCAATACCCCAAGCATCTTTGAAGATGACAGATAAAACAGTTGGTAATTCTGAAATATTATATATAGTGATAGCAAAAGCGATAAGTAAATAAATACCAGCCATGATAGGCACCATGTATTCAGTAACTTTAGCAATGCGATGTAAACCACCAAATACTACAATTCCAGAGAATACAGCAATAACAATACCAATCATAGTAGCATCAAAATTGAATGCAGTTTGTAAAGATAAGGAAATCGTATTGGATTGTACAGAATTGAAGATAAGTCCATAAGTAATACTGATTAAGATAGCAAAGAATACAGCTGTTTTAGGGCTATGAAGTGCATTATTAATGTAATAAGCAGGACCACCAAGATAGCCATTGCTATCAGTACGAGGTACTTTGTAAATCTGTGCTAAAGTACTTTCCACAAAACCAGTTGCAGAACCTAAGATAGCAATAATCCACATCCAGAAGATAGCACCTGGACCGCCGAGAACTACTGCAATAGCAATACCAGCAATATTACCAACACCTACACGAGAAGCTGTACTTACACAGAAAGCCTGGAAGGAAGAAATTTGTTGTCCTTCCATTTTATTGCCTGCATCACCAGCAATAAGACGTATCATTTCTTTGATAAATCTTATTTGTACAAATTTTGTACGAATAGTAAAAATAATACCAGCACCGATAAGTAAAATAATTAAAACATAACTCCATAAAATATCATTGATTTGACCGACTAATGAATTCAATAACTCCATTTAAACACCTTCTTTATAAATTAATATGTATATAATAACATATTTACAATATTTTGGGTAGAAATATATTTTATTAGTAATAATAGATTTATGTTACACAACACTTGTGATAAAATAAAGACAAAATATGTTGAAAAGAGGTGTTTGTGTAATGGAAAATTACATGAAAAAGCATTTCTTAAAATATAGGATATCAATAAAAATGTTAATCTGAATAATTATAATGATGATTATAATAAAAAATAGGTAGATTAAGATATTAATAATGATAAATAATAGTTAAAAAACAAGGTATTATGCTATTTATTTTAAAAATAATGAGTTAAATAAGTAATTTTATGACTTATTATATATTTGATGGAAAATGAAGATATAGTTTATTAATAATTTGTAAACATAGTGAAAAATAAAACTAAATCATAAATTTTTATATTAGAAGATAATTGATGGAATGTTTAAATTATCTTCTTTTTTATATTGTTATTTTAATGAAGAAAAAGAAGCTTTTATATTTGGTATAGATTTATTTTCTTTATAATAATCATATGTTAAAATTATTTTACTTAATATATTAGCTTTAATTTTATTTTTGAAGATATTTTATTATTTTAGAAAGAGAGGTCATAATGAAATTAGAAAAATCTGATGTAAATACTGTAGTTGAAAATCATATGGATTTTACTCATTTGCATGTGCATACAGAATATAGCTTATTAGATGGTGCTAGTAGAGTAAAAAAATTAATTGCACACGCAAAAGAATTGGGCATGAAATCTATAGCGATCACTGACCATGGTACTATGTATGGAACGATTGCTTTTTATAAAGAAGCTTTGAAACAAGGAATAAAGCCTATTATTGGTTGTGAAGTTTATGTAGCACCAAAATCTCGTTTTGATAATTTTGAAGTGGAAGGCACTCGTTATTATCATCTAATTTTGTTAGCAGAAAATAATAAGGGATATCAAAATCTCATTAAATTGGTTTCTCTAGCAAATATTGAAGGTATGTATTATAAACCTCGTGTGGATAAAGATTTATTGCGTCAGTATCACGAAGGTATTATTTGTTTGAGCAGTTGTATAGCGGGCGAAATTCCTCAAGCAATTATTCGTGATAATATGGAACGTGCGGAAAAATTAGTGCAGGAATATGTAGATATTTTTGGCAAAGATAATTTCTTTTTAGAAATTCAAAATCATCAAATTCCTGAAGAAGCTAAAGCGAACAAAGGATTAATCAGTTTAGCACAAAAATATGATTTAAAATTAGTGGCTACAAATGATATACATTATATAAAAAAAGAAGACAATGATTTTCATGATGTGCTTTTGTGTATACAAACAGGCAGAACTTTAGATGATAAAGATAGAATGAAATTTTATAATGATGATTTCTATTTAAAATCTGGTGCTGAAATGCTTGCTTTGTTTAAAGATACACCAGAAGCTATTACAAATACTTTGGAAATTGCAAATCGTTGTAATGTGAGTTTTGAATTTGGTCATTTACACTTACCAAACTTTCCTTTGCCAGAAGGTATGACTGATGAACAGTATTTGCATAAATTGTGTAAGGAAAAAATTCATAATAGATATGCTGAAGTTACAGAAGAAATACAACAAAGGCTAGATTATGAATTATCTATTATTCACCGCATGGGCTATGATAGTTATTTTTTGATTGTATGGGATTTTATAAATTTTGCTCGCAGTCAAAATATAGCGGTAGGGCCTGGTCGTGGTTCGGCAGCTGGTAGTATTGTAGCGTATATTTTGGGAATTACAGATATTGACCCACTGAAATATAGTTTACTCTTTGAACGTTTTTTAAATCCTGAACGTGTAACAATGCCGGATATAGATATTGACTTTTGTTATATTCGTAGAGATGAAGTTATTGAATATGTAAAAAGAAGATATGGCGATGACCATGTAGCACAGATAATTACTTTTGGTACGATGGCGGCAAAAGGTGCAGTGCGAGATGTTGGTCGTGTCATGAATATGCCTTATAACGAAGTGGATAAGATAGCAAAGTTAATTCCGCAAGAATTAGGCATGACTTTGGATAAAGCATTAAAAGATTCATCAGAGTTGTTGACTTTATATCAAGAAAATCTTGAAGTTCGTAAATTAATTGATTTTGCCAAAGATGTAGAAGGTATGCCACGCCATTCTTCAACTCATGCTGCTGGTGTAGTTATTTCTAAAGATCCTGTTACAGATTATGTACCTATTCAGATATCTGAAGGTACATTTGTAACTCAGTATGATAAAGATTGTGTTGAAGAATTAGGTCTATTGAAAATGGACTTTTTGGGATTGCGTACACTTACTGTTATTGCTGATGCTTTGACAAATATAAAAAATAATCGCGGTATAGAGATAAATTTAGATGAAATTCCACTTGAAGATGAAAAGACTTCGCAAATGCTTTGTCGAGGAGAAACAGGAGCAGTATTTCAGTTAGAGTCTGCTGGCATGACTACTTTGGTAAAAGATTTGCAACCAACTGGATTTGCTGATTTAATTCCTGTTATGGCATTGTATCGACCAGGGCCTTTGGGCAGTGGTATGGTAACAGATTTCATCAATGGTAGACATGGCAGAAAAAAAGTAACATATATTCATCCAGATTTAGAGCCAATTTTAAAAGAAACTTTTGGCGTGATTTTGTATCAAGAACAGGTTATGCAGATAGTTCAAGTATTAGCTGGTTTCACTTTAGGGCAAGCTGATATTTTGCGTCGTGCAATGGGTAAGAAAAAGCATGATGTCTTGATGTCGCAAAAAGAAAATTTCTTAAAAGGTGCCAAAGATAATGGTGTAGATGATAAACTCGCAGAAACTATTTTTGATTTATTATTACATTTTGCCGATTATGGTTTTAATAAATCTCATAGTGCTGCTTATGCACTTGTGTCATGGCGAACAGCATATTTAAAAGCTCATTATCCGCAGGAATTTATGGCGGCTATTTTGACTAGCTTGATGACAAGTAATAAAATTGGCGAATATATTGAACAATGTAAACATATGGGAATTGATATTTTGCCACCAGATATAAATGCTAGTCGTGATACATTTACTGTAGATAAAAATAGTATTCGTTTTGGTTTAGCTGCAGTAAAAAATGTAGGTGAAAATGCTTTAAAAACGATTGTAGATATTCGTGAAAAAGATGGTCTATTTAAATCTTTAGAAGATTTTTGTTCACGAGTTAGCAGTAGATGTATCAATAAAAGAGCTTTAGAAAATCTCATAAAATGTGGTGCATTTGATTCTTTGGGTTATAATCGCGCTCAATATATGGCTGTTTTAGATCAAGCTATGGATTTAGGCTCTAGACGTCAGAAAGATTTAGCTAGTGGACAGATGGATTTATTTGGTGATTTTATGGAGGAAGAAGAGAGCATTGATAAATTGGAAATGCCAAAAATGCAGGAATTTCCTAAAATAGAATTATTAAATATGGAAAAAGAAATCACAGGCTTTTATATCACAGGGCATCCACTAGAAGAATATAGAGAAAAAATACAGTATTTGACTACGATTGAAAGTCTAGAAAAGCAAAAAGATGGAAAATATATCTCTGTAGCAGGAATTATTCGCAAAGCAAAAAGAGTAACTACAAAAAAAGGCGATATGATGTGCTTTTTAGAAATCGAGGACTTTTTAGGTGTAGTAGAAGTCATTGTATTTCCAAAGGCATTTTATGATAATATTAATTATTTAGTGCCAGATATTCCTGTTGTAGTTAGAGGAAAATTAGATAAAAGTGATGATAATAATAAAATCATCGCTGATAAAGTAATTGGTTTAGAAGATTATACACCAGAATTTTGTATTATTGTAAAACCAGAGCAAGAAGATAATGCTTTCTTTAGCAAAATAACAGAAACATTGCAAGAAAATGCTGGCCCTTGCCCTGTTTATATGTATTTTATGAGCAGTAAAAAAATGATTAAAGGCAATCGAGAATTTTGGATTGATGGCAGTGAAACTGTAGTCAATAATCTAAAAAATCTTTTAGGCAAAAACTCAATTAAACAAAGATAATTTTCAATTAAAAATCCCCCAAAATAGATGAGTATTTTGGGGGATAAATTTATATTAAGGGTTATAAAAGAAATCTTCAATTGCTAAGCGAATAGCTGAATAATTAAATCCTTTACGATAAAGATAGCCTTGACATTTTAATTTGTCAGATTTGCTAGGAATATAACGGCTATTTAATAATCGCAAACAAACAGTATATTCATAATCTATTTCATCAATATCTGTTTCTTCTTGAGCATTTTGAATATCACTTTGAGAAAATCCTTTTTCCATTAATTTATATTTAATAGCTTTTATACTGCGATGTTTTTCATTGATATATGCTTGATATTGACGTTGGCATAAATCTGTATCGTCTAAATAATGTCGAGCAGTTAAGCGGTTAATGGCTTCTTGAATTTCTTCTGGTGCGTATTCTTTGCGTTTTAATTTTGTAATTAATTGCTGGGTACTATAAGGTCTTATAGCTAATAAATCAACAGCATAAATAAGTGCTGTTTTTGTATTATTTTGCTGTTTCATTATCAGCCGTTACTTTAGATTTTTTAGTTGGTTCTTCAACTTTTTCTTCAGTTTGTTCTTCTTGAACAAATAATTTTTCACGAATTTTATTTTCAATTTCTAATGCTGTGTCAGCATGTTCTTTTAAATACGCTTTTACGTTTTCTTTACCTTGACCTAAGCGAGTGCCTTGATAAGAATACCATGTACCACTCTTATCTAAGATTTCAAAAGCTGTACCCATATCAATTAAGCTACCTTCACGAGAAATACCTTCACCATACATGATATCAAATTCAGCTTGTTTAAATGGAGGAGCTACTTTATTTTTTACAACTTTAATTCGTGTTCTGCTACCTACAGGGTCATTGCCTTGTTTAATTGTATCGATTTTACGCACATCTAAACGAATGGAAGCATAGAATTTTAAAGCTCTACCACCAGTTGTAGTTTCTGGATTACCAAACATAACACCAACTTTTTCACGAATTTGGTTGATGAAAATTGCTGTTGTACGAGATTTGCTGATAATACCTGTTAATTTTCTCATAGCTTGAGACATTAAACGAGCTTGTAGACCAACATGAGAATCGCCCATATCACCTTCGATTTCCGCTTTTGGAACAAGTGCTGCTACTGAGTCAACAACTACTACATCAATAGCGCCACTGCGAACGAGTGCATCGGCGATTTCTAAGGCTTGCTCACCGTTATCTGGCTGGGAAATCAATAAATTGTCGATATCTACGCCTAATTTTTTGGCATAAACTGGGTCAAGAGCATGTTCAGCATCGATAAATGCAGCCACACCACCTGTTTTTTGTGCTTCAGCAACGATATGAAGTGCTACAGTTGTTTTACCAGAAGATTCAGGGCCGAAGATTTCTACTATACGTCCGCGAGGAACACCACCAACACCAAGGGCTGCATCAAGTGGTAAACAGCCAGTATGAATTACTTCGATATTCATATTAGCAGAAACATCACCTAATTTCATGATGGAGCCTTTACCAAAATCACGTTCAATTTGTTTTAAAGCACTTTCTAGTGCTTGTACTTTATCCATTTTATCCATGGGAATAAATCACCTGCTTTTTAAATCTTATCTAGAAATATATATAAATTATACTCTATCTATTCCTAAATAATCAAGCAAAATGTTCAGGTTTCCGAACAAAATAAACGGGATTATTTTTAAGAAAATTAGCTTTAATTTAGAATATATTGTATAATATCAAATATAATTATTTATTGGAGGGATATTTTTTATTAAATGGACAGTTTTGATGACCAGCATATTTTGTTAGAGGAATTATACGAGGATAGTTTTTATCCAGACTTTTTGATTGATAAAATCAAATATTTATTAGAAGATTTTATTAATTTTGTGGAACAAAAACCAAAAAATATGGCAGATGTTGGTGATAAAATTTATGATTTAATTCAAAATGCCAATAGTTTGCAATATGAATTTCTCGATAATGACAGCGAATATGATAATATAGCTAGAGAATGTCTTATTCGCAATTTAGAATATATTATTCAATGGTTTCATTTACCAATTAATTTAGAAGAAGCATTAGCAGAACGTGAATGGGATTAAGCCTATTTAATAATAAATGTTATTAATTTAAAAGCATAAAATTTTATGTTATACTTATAGTAGTTTATTTATTTGGAGGATTGTTTAATGTTATTAAATAAAAAGTCTGTAGAACTTTTAGCTCCAGCTGGCAATTGGGAAACATTAGTAGCTGCCATTGATGCTGGGGCTGATGCTATTTATTTGGGTGGAAAACATTTTAATATGCGTATGCTCAAATCAGACGCTAATTTTGATAATGAAATGTTAAAAAAAGCTGTAGAATATGCTCATGCTCATGGAGTAATGCTTTATATTACTATTAATAATTTAATTAGTGATGAAGAAATTCCAGAGCTTGAAGAATATTTGACTTATTTAAATGAAATACAGCCTGATGCTATTTTAATTCAAGATTTAGCTGTAGCTCAAATTGTGAAAAAACTTGGATTGAATATAACTATGCATGCATCTATCATGATGAATTCTCATAATAATGCTGCTATAAAAAAATTAAAAGAATATGGCATTCGTCGTGTCGTTGTTAGCCGTGAAATGTCTTTAAAAGAACTCAGTGAATTAAAAGCTGTAGACAGCGATTTTGAACTTGAATATTTTGTTCATGGTGATATGTGTATTTCTGAAAGTGGACAATGTATTCATTCTGGCGTTTTATTTGCTAATAGTAGTAATCGTGGTCGTTGCATGAAAGCTTGTCGTTGGCCATATAAAATCATTGATGAACAAACAGGTCAAGAACAAGAAACTACAACAGATGGCGATTATCGTTTAGCATTAAAAGATATGTGTATGTATAGAAATATTCCAGATTTAATTCAAGCTGGTGTATATTCTTTTAAAATTGAAGGTCGTATGCGCAGTGCTGATTTCGTGGCAAATATTGTAAGTATTTATCGTCGTGCCATTGATAATTACGTAGCTGATCCTGCTGGTTATCATGTAAATGAAGAAGATTGGAAAAATCTTTTTGAAAATCGTGTACGTGATTATTCCACTTGTTTTGCTATGGATAAACCTGATAGTAGAGCTATTGGTTATACTGGAAAACGTGAACCAAGATTTTTCAGTTATGCAGCAAAAGAAGCAGATTTAGATTGTGAATGGCTCAATGATTTAGAGGCTATTAAAACTGCTGATAATAAACCAAAACTTTCTGTTAAAGCTGCAACTTTAGCACATGCTCGTGAAGCTTTAGCTAATGGTGCTAATATTCTTTATGTAGCAGGCGAAGTTTATCGTCCACATACTCCATGGACTTTAGGAGATATAAAAACTATTTTACAAGAAGCTCATAATGTTGGGGCAAAAGTAATAGTTAATACTCCTAGAACAACTTTAAAAGATCAATGTAGTGAATTAGAACAATTATGTCATGATTTAAATGAAATAAAACCAGATGGTATCATGGTAGGAAATTTAGGCGCAGCTACTATTATACGTGAACTTACAGATTTACCTATTTATGCTGACCATAGTTTCAATGTATTTAATCATGTAGCTACAGAATTTTTACAAGAAAATGGCATTGTAAATGCAACAGCTTCTTATGAATTGCCTTATACTCAAGTAAAAACTTTAGTTGAAAGTAGTAAATTACCAATGACAATCACTGTTCATGGTAATGTAGAAGCTATGATTTCTGATACAAATATTCCTGCATTGAATTTAAAATATGACCCACTTACTAATCCAGAATTCAATGATAAACATTTTGCTTTATTAGATACAGTTGGCGGAAAACATTCTATGCGTGTAGACCAATTTGGTAGAATTCATATTTTATTTACTAATGATTTATGTCTTCTTCCTTATATTGACAAATTAATGGGAGCAGATACTCTTCGTATCGAAGCTCAAGATTATACACCAGAAGTTACTGGTATGTTAACTAAAATTTATCGCGACGCTATTGATAATGGCAAAAATAACGATATGATTGAAAAAATCAAAGAAGTAAGTCCTCGTCCAGTTGGTATTGGTGTTTATCGTCATAAAAAATCTTATTAATTATTCATAGTCATTTTAGAATTGTCATTTTTATTTTAGGCTTTATGGCTTATTATATTAATGACAATTCTTTCTAATGTTTATTATCAATATTATTTATACATAACATTAGAAAATATAAAAATAATGAAAGGAAGTATATTATGTCTCAGTATTTAGGTCCTGAAAAATGTCTTGAAAAGAAAAAGAAATATATCATGCCTTGTTTAGGTCATTTCTTTGCTAATCCTCCTCAGTTTGTAAAAGGTGAAATGCAATATCTTTATGACCATGAAGGCAAAAAATATTTAGATTGTTTTGCTGGTGTATCTGTTATAAACTGTGGTCATTGCAATCCTGAAATTACGCAAAAAGTAGCAAAACAAGTACAGACTCTACAACATGTTTGCAATATCTATTTAACAGAAGATATTTATAATTTAGCTGAAAAATTAGCTCAAGTAACACCAGGTAGATTACAAAAATCTTTCTTTTGTTCTACAGGAACAGAAGCAAATGAAGGTGCTTTACTTTTAGCAAATATTTATAATGGAAAAAGTGAATTATTAGCTCTTCGCAATGGTTTACATGGTAGAACAAAACTCACTATGAATTTGACTGGTATCGGCATGTGGAGAACTGACCCAAATCCTGTAGGCGGTATTCATTTTGCACCAAACCCTTATTGTTACCGTTGCCCAATGGGTAAAAAATTCCCAGAATGTGATTATGCTTGTGCAAATGCTGTAGAAGATATTATCAGCTATGCAACTTCTGGAAATGTTTCTGCTATGATTTGTGAAACTATCCAAGGTAATGCAGGTATCGTAGCACCTCCAAAAGGATATTTTAAACGTTTAAAAGAAATCTTAGAAAAACACAATATTTTATTAATCATTGACGAAGTGCAGACAGGTTTTGCACGTACTGGAAAAATGTTTGCTATTGAAAATTATGATGTTGAACCAGATATCATGACAATGGCTAAAGCTTTAGGCAATGGTGCTCCTATTAGCTGTTTTATTTCTCGCAGTGAAATCGCAGATAAATACACTCGTCCTGGTGCTTCTACATTAGGTGGAAATCCTGTTTCTTCTACAGCTGGTATTGCTGTACTTAATTATATCGAAGAACATAATCTTGTCGAAAAATCTCGTGTTCGTGGAAAACAATTAAAAGACGGATTGATTGCTCTTCAAGAAAAATATCCATTTATCGGTGATGTTCGTGGTTTAGGCTTAATGGTAGGTGCAGAACTTATCAATCCAGATAAATCCCCAGCTCCAGATAAATTGGAATTTGTTGTAGAAACAATGAAAGATAGAGGTTTCCTCATCGGCAAAAACGGTATAGCTAGAAATGTTCTTGCTTTCCAACCACCACTTGTTATCAGTGAAGAAAATATCAATGATTTATTGAATAATCTTGATGATGTTATGTCTCAGGTAAAATAAAAATATAAATAAAAAATAAGTCCCTAGTAATTTATGTTACTAGGGACTATTTTTATAAGTTTTTTAATTAAAATACCCATTCATCGCCGAAGCGTTTTAATAAATTATCTGCTTCTGCAGGGCCGTCAGAACCTTGTTCATATGTGAATACAGGAAGTTTATCCCAACGATATAAATCCTTTAAGTGTTCAACAAAGTCCCAACTTGTTTCTATCTGATCCCATTGAGAGAACCAAGAACGTTCACCTTTGATACAAGCTGTAATTAAGCGTTCATATGCTTCAGGAGTGTTTATTCTGCTAGAAATGGAACTACTCTGGCTAAAGTCCATTTTTGCTTGTGTAATTTCATCTGTATCCCCTGGAGTTTTCACATTAAATTGAAGATGTACACCTTCATTTGGTTGGATTTTTATAATTAAGATATTGCGTGGAGCAGAAATAAATGTTTGACGGAAAACGATTGCTATTTGCATTTCACGACAGCGAAGTTTTTTACCTGTGCGGATATAAAACGGAGTATTCCACCAACGTTCATTGTCAATAAATAAACGAAGTGCAGCATAAGTTTCTGTTGTAGAATCTGTAGGAACAGATTTTTCTTGACGATAGCCTTTATATTGACCTAAAACTAAACTATCGCGAACATCTTCTACAGGACGTAGTGCACGAAGTACACGTAATTGAGCATCATGCATAGCTGTAGTAGAGAATTGTTCTGGCCATTCCATAGCTACTATGGATAAGATTTGGAATAAATGGTTTTGAACCATATCTTTTAAAGCTCCGCTAGTGTCATAATAGCCACCACGTGTGCCAATACCTAAATCTTCAAAAGCGGAAATCTGTACAGATTCGATATATTGTGAATTCCAAAGGTTAGCAAATATAGGGTTAGTGAAACGAATAGTTTGGATATTGCGTACCATTTCTTTACCGAGATAATGGTCAATGCGATAAATGTTTTCTGCTGGGAAGAAAGTTTCTAATTGTTTGTTAAGCTCTTTAGCTGATTCTAAGTCTTCACCAAAAGGTTTTTCTAAAATAACTTTACCTAAAGAAGCTTCTTTTACTGCTTTTAATCCACTTGCGATTACGCCGAAAAATTTTGGAGCTACTGCAAGATAAAATACATGGTCATCAATATTTTCAGCAGTATAATATTCGGATAAACGAGCATATTCGTTTAAATCGGAGATATCCATTTTAAAATAAGAGATACGTTTAGCAAAAACTTCAAAAGTTTTTTCTTCATATGGTAAACGAGCGAATTTTTTTACCCAATCACGAACTAATTCACAATACTGTTCTGTAGTATAATCGCGTCTACCAATAATGATAATTCTGGATTGAGCTTCTTCAGCATTTGCTGCAGTCATATTGTACTGTGCAGGCATAAGTTTTCTAAAAGTCAAATCACCAGTACCACCAAAAATTGTAAAAGCTTTATTTAAAGACATGTTAACTCTCTCTTTCATAAATAAAAATAAATATATATTATAAAATTATACCTATAGCATGAGGTACTTTATCTGTATTGATTAATTTAACAATTTTTCCATTTGTTTTATCTAATTGGAAGCTACTCATATCATCAGTATCTTTATTTACGACTAAAAGATATTGTTCATCTTCACTTAAGATAAAATCTCTAGGGTGCATACCACCACTGTTTATTTGTTGAATGATTTTAGGTTCATTTTCAAGGCTGATAACAGTGAGTAAATCTGCTCCACGAGTGGAGATATATATGAAACGATTATCTTTTGTGATACGAATAGCAGCACTAGAAGTGTTATCAAGTTTATCTTTAGGTAGTAGATTTAATTTTGTATTCAAAGTAAATTCTAGATTATCTACGCTAAAATCAAAAAATTCACTGCTTAATTCACTTACTAAATAAAAATGAGAATAATCATGATTAAATACACCATGACGAGGGCCTGTTTTTGCAGGGAATGTTAAAGTTTTTACTAAATCATAATCATTATTTATATCAAAAATACGTACTTGGTCAAGTAGTAAACAAGGAACTATAAGATAGTTTTTATATAATACTACTTGATGGCAACCAGCTTTGTTTTGAATAGATATTTGTTTGATTAATTTTAATTTGTTGTTGACTATTTGATAAACCATAACTACACCATCATGGTAATTTGCAGTGTAAATGAAATCATCATGATGTTTTACAAAACATGGAGAACTGTTTTCTAAAAGTATTTCATCTAGTATAGTTTTGGTAGAAATATCAACTAGAGCAATACCACTTTTATTGTTTTTGCTAGTAGTGATGATAAGAATATTTTCATATCTGTCAACACATTTTGCATCGTCAATACTCAAAAAGGATTGGATATCAGAAATTTTGCCAGAATTTTCTTCATAAGAGAATTGATATATTCCTTTTGTTGATGCAGTATTGTAAGTACCAATATAACCAGTTAGCATAAAATAAACACTTCCTTAATTTTATATTTAAATACTTAGAATAAATTGTATTTAATTGGCACAAGCCATTAATATACTGATTATATAGTATAAATTATAAATAAACAAGTAAGAGTCATATCTTTGGTATAAAAATTTTTTATATAAACGATATGTTAAATTTTATTAAATCAAAAAAATATATAAGAAAAATTAATAATAGATGTACTTGTATTTGAAAAAAAAATAAACTATACTAAATTTAAATCAGTGATATATATTTATATCTTAAGTATATATTTATTGATATAAAAAAATAAGGAGTGTTTTTTTGTGGAACAGATTAAACGTTACAAAGCAGTAATCACAGGCAATGTACAAGGCGTAGGTCTTCGTGTTTTTGTTGTGGACAATGCAAGTAAACTTGGTATTACTGGCTGGGTAAAAAATATGGCAGATGGAACTGTAGAAATGGAAGCACAAGGCAATCCAGATAAATTAGATCAGTTATTTGCTACTATAAAAAAAGGTAACTTTATTATTAAAGTTGATAATATTGATTACACAGAAATTGACTGTGTTGAAGAAACATCATTTATCATTAAATACTAATGATAAATGATATGAAAATTAAAGATGCGTTATATAAGGAATTATGAGAGAGCAATGTCGATAAACTTTGGGATGGAGATTATCGACATTTTTTTATTTTCCAAGAATAAGATTTATACATAAAAATTTTAGTGAATTTGATAATATATTGATAGATAAAAATGAGCTTTAAAAACTAAAATGATGCATAAAATTTATAATAAATTATGAGAAATCGTTGTCAGTATTGACGTATTAATAGGATTTTCGTTATAATTGATATGTAAAATATAGATGTTAGAACTTGCTTAAGGATAGTGATTTTTATGAAAATAAATAAAGTATTAGTTATACATGGACCAAATTTAAATTTACTTGGCACTCGTGAACCAGAAATTTATGGTAGTATGACTATGCAAGATATTAATGAAGATTTAGCAAAACAAGCTAAGGAACATAATATCAAAATAGATTTTTTTCAAAGTAATCATGAAGGAGCTATTATTGATACTTTACATAATGCTCGTGGTCAATATGGCTATATTATTTTAAATGCTGGTGCATTTACACATTATAGTATTGCTATACGTGATGCTTTAGCTGCTATTGATATACCTGTAATAGAAGTACATCTATCTAATATCCACAAAAGAGAAGAATTTAGACATCATTCTGTAATTGCACCTGTAGTTGAAGGGCAGATTTGCGGTTTTGGCTTAGAAAGTTATAAATCTGCGTTATTTATTGCTATTAGTAGACTACAAAAAGAGGATTAAATTATGTGTCAAAATAATCGTATAGAAAAACTTAGAAAAGTATTGCAGGCAAATTATTGTGATGCAATACTTATAAGTAAAGAAGAAAATTTACATTATTTTAGTGGTTTTACAGGTGATGATACATTTTTAGTAATCACTTTAAATGATTGTTTTTTGATTACTGATTCACGTTATACAAAACAAGCTAGTGAACAGACTTCATTTACTATTATTGAACAAAAAACTGGCTTACTTAGCAAAACTGTAGAGCTTATAAAGAAATTAAATATTAATAGTTTAGCATTTGAAGGCAATGCTTTGATTTTTAATCAATATAATTATTTAGCTAAAAATTTAATTGATATTGAAGTTGATTTTTCTACATCTTTAGATTTAACTGAACTTCGCATTATAAAAGATGAAAATGAGATAGAATTGATAAAAAAAGCTATTAATATCAGTGATGAAGCATATTCGCATATATTGAAATTTGTAAAAGCAGGTATGAGCGAACAGGAAATAGCGACTGAATTAGAATATTTTATGCGCAAATTAGGCAGTGAACGACCTGCATTTACTACTATAGTGGCTTCTGGTGTTAGAGGGGCATTACCTCATGGAGTTGCTACAGATAAGTTGATAAATAATGGTGAATTTGTTACAATAGACTTTGGTGCTGTTTACAAGGGATATCATTCAGATATTACGCGTACTTTTTGTGTAGGAAAAGCAAGTGATAGACAAAAAGAGATTTATGATATTGTTTTGCAAGCACAATTATTAGGGCTAAAAGAAATTGCACCTAATAAAAGTGGCAGGGAAGTTGATTTTCCTGTAAGAGAATATATAAAAAATGCAGGTTATGGTGATTTCTTTGGGCATGGCTTAGGGCATGGTGTTGGTCTTGAAATTCATGAGTTACCTCGTTTATCGCCACTTAGTCCAACAGATAAGCTTAAAGAAAATATGATAGTTACTAATGAGCCGGGGATTTATGTGCCTGACTTTGGCGGTGTTCGTATTGAAGACACTGTTTTAGTTACTGCAAATGGATGCCAAGCACTTACACAAAGTGATAAACGGCTTGTTGAAATAATGTGACCGCAATAATTGAGAGTCGGGTATTTCACATTATATAAATAAATTAGATAATATATTTTGGAGGAATGTTTTAATGATTTCCAGCAGTGATTTCCGTACAGGTCTTACACTTGAAATTGATAACGGTGTATGGCAGATTGTTGATTTCCAACATGTAAAACCAGGTAAAGGTGCAGCTTTCGTTCGTACAAAAATTAAAAACGTACAGACTGGTGCAGTTGTAGAACGTACTTTTAACCCTAATGAAAAATTACCAGCAGCTCATGTAGAAACTAGAGCTATGCAGTATTTATATGAAGCAGATGGTATGTACACTTTCATGGATAATGAAACTTATGATCAGATTGAACTTACAAAAGAACAATTAGGTAGTGCATTAAACTTCTTAAAAGAAAACATGGATATTAGCTTACAGTCTTTCAAAGGCAATATCATTGGTATTACTTTACCAAACTCTGTAAATCTTGAAGTTGTTGAATGTGAACCAAGCGTTAAAGGTGATACTGCAACTGGTGCTACTAAAATGGCAAAAGTTGAAACTGGTTATGAAGTTCGTGTACCACTTTTCGTTAACGAAGGCGACGTATTAAGAATTGATACTCGTACTGGTAACTATATCGAACGTGCTTAATTAAATTAAAAAATAGGAATTGCATCTTTCTAATTTTGGAAAGGTGCAATTTTTATATTTTATTTTGATTTATAATTTTAAAATACTAGTTATTTTTTAATAACTTCTTAATGAAGCTGTTAGTTGTATATTTATGAATTTTTTGTTATAATTGATTTAATAATAAAAACTAAAACAATATAGACTGCTTTAGTTTCAAAGGAGGATTTAACATGGACGAAAAAAAAGGAATCAATAATGCATTAGGTACTATCCGCATTGCAGACGAAGTAGTAAGTATTATAGCAGGTCTTGCTGCTACAGAAGTTGAAGGCGTAGCAGGCATGAGTGGTGGTATCGCTGGTGGTATCGCAGAAATTTTAGGTCGTAAAAATTTCTCTAAAGGTGTAAAAGTTGAAGTTGGCGAAAAAGAAGCAGCTATTGATCTTTATATCATCGTAAAATACGGCGTACGTATTCCAGATATCGCATTAAATGTACAAGAAGCTGTAAAAGCAGCTATTGAAAATATGACAGGTCTTAGCACTGTTGAAGTTAATGTACATGTTCAAGGCGTTGGTTTCCCAGAAGATGTAAAAACTGAAGAAGTACGCGTTCGCTAAGTATAAGAAAGAGGAGTAGTATGAGCGTTATAAATCGTATCATCCTGTTCTTTTACGCTTTGGCATTTGGTGCAGTTTCTATTTTGACTATGGTATTATTCGCTAGATTTATTCCCGATGCTCAAATTTGGAATGAGTTCTTGTATTTATGTAGTCGCATGGAAACTGTAGTGGTTGCAGTAGTCATTTTTATTTGTAGTCTATATTTATTAATACAGAGTTTATCTACACATAGTAATGATGTATCAACAAATGAGGCTGTAATTGTGCAAGGGAAAATGGGAGAGGTTAATATCTCCTTAACAGCACTAAAAGATATGGCTGATAAGATTGCCCGTTCTATTACAGGGGTCCGTGATGTTAAAGTAAGATTGAAAATGACTAAGGCACCAACCAAAGATAAAACTTTAATACCTAATTTCAAGCTAAAATTAATTGTTGGTGAAGAAAGCAATATTGTATCAATTAGTGATGAAATAAAACAACAACTCGATATATATTTAAATAAATATATCGGTATTGAAAAGGCTAAAATTGATATCAATGTAGAAAGCATATCTAATAATTCTACTAACAACAAAAAGCGCGTTGTATGAAGTTTTAGCTGAGGTGCACAATGAAAGAATATATTTTAAATTTTATCAAATATCAATTACATGAACATTGTGGTAGAACTATTGGTGTTATTTTAGGATTTATAATTTCTTTAGCTATACTTATATTTGGTTTATTCGCTACTTTATTTGTAATAGTTTGTATGGGAATAGGTCTTTATGTAGGTAATTTAATAGATAAAGATGATGAGTTTTCAGATAATATCTTATATAAAATCCAAAAAATCTTACCACCTTATTCACGTCGTTGGTAAAAGGAGCTAGTTTTTTATATGAGTCGCAGACAAGCGAGAGAAATCGCATTACAGTCATTATTTCAATTAGATTTTAATGAATGTGAAGTAGATAGTGCTATTGAAAATGTATTATCACATAAAAAACTTCATGAAGCTGATTGTGATTTTGTAAGAATATTAGTTAGTGGTACTAGAGAAAATTTAGAGTCTATTGATAAAATGATAGCGGAAAAGTCTAAAGACTGGAAAATCGAACGTATGTCAGGTATTGACAGAAATATCGTTCGTCTAGCTATATTTGAAATGAAATTCAGTTCAGATAAACTGGTGCCTAATATAGCAATCAATGAAGCTGTCGAATTAGCCAAAAAATTCGGTACAGATGATTCTGCCCGTTTTGTTAATGGTATTTTGGGCTCAATGATTAAATAACAATGTTTATTTGCCAGGCTAGTTACAGCCTGGCATTTTTATTTATATGAGGATATAATGGCAGGAAAAATTTACACAGTAAGTCAATTAAATAAATATTTACGACAACAATTTGATGATGATATTATTTTGCAAAATATCATGTTAAAGGGAGAAATATCTAATTTTAAAGTCCATTCTTCTGGACATTGTTATTTTACTTTAAAAGATAATTTAGCTAGTATAAAATGTGTAGCATTTCGTTTTAATGCTATGAAGTTTCGTTTTGCTCCGCAAAATGGAATGAAGGTAATTGCAAGTGGATATATTTCAATTTATGAAAAAGATGGCTTATATCAGTTATATGTGCAAAGTTTAGCACCTGAAGGCATAGGTGAACTTGCATTAGCTTTTGAACAATTAAAAAATAAATTGAATGATAAAGGTTTATTTGATAGTAAATATAAAAAACAATTACCTTTTTATCCTAAACGTATAGGTGTTGTAACATCAAGAATGGGAGCAGTTATTAAAGATATTTGCCATGTAGCCAAAAGAAGAAATCCTTTGGTGAAGATCCTTTTATATTCTGTTTTGGTACAAGGCGAAAACGCAAGTAAAGAAATTGTTCAAGGAATAGAATTTTTTAATAAAAAATGTCCAGTTGATGTGATTATCATTGGACGAGGTGGTGGCTCTCTTGAAGATTTATGGGCGTTTAATGAAGAAAATGTAATTCGTGCGATATTTGCTTCAAAAATTCCTATAATTTCAGCAGTAGGTCATGAAACAGATTATACTTTATCTGATTTAGTAAGTGATGTAAGAGCAGCAACACCTTCTCAAGCAGCAGAATTAGCTGTTGTAGAAAAAGATGCATTAGTAAATTATATTGAAAGTTTAAAAAGAGATTGTAGATATAAAGCATATAATCTTTTTTCAATCAAAGAAAATAAATTTAATTTATTATGGAAACATAGTATTTTTAGCGATAAAGAACGTTTATTGCAAAGTAGACAACAAGAATTAGATTTTTTAAATGAGCGTTTAAATAAAGTAGTAACTGATAAATATGTGAATAAATTTCATCAAATGGAAGTTATTGCCGAAAAATTAAAAGTATTAAATCCTCTAAATGTATTACAAAGAGGTTTTAGTATCGTAAAACAAGATGATAAATATATAAAAAATATAAAAGATATAGATATGGATAAATCACTAAATATCGAGCTTAGTGATGGTACTGTTGAAACTAAAATTGTACAAATAAAAGAAAAATGAGGTTTTTCTCATGGCTAGAAAAAAATTAACTTTTGAAAATGCTATGGAAACTTTAGAAGAAATTGTAAATCAATTAGAAGCTGGAGATATTCCATTAAATGAATTAATAGATAAATATAATGAAGGTATGAAATTATCAGCTTTCTGTTTAGATGAATTAAATAGAGCGAAAGATGCTATATATGCAGAAGTTGATGTAAAAGATAATAAAATAATTGAAAAGAAATTAGATATAGAAGGTGATTATTAAATGATGAAATCTTACATGCAAAGAAAAATGGATTTAATAAATCAGCAATTAAATGAGATTTATACAGAAAATATGGCACTCAATAAAGATTTAGCTAAAGCTATGAATTATAGTTTAATGGCTGGTGGAAAAAGACTTCGGCCTATTTTAATAATGGCTGCAGCTGATGCTTTAGGTGTTGATGGTGAAAAATTCTTGAGATTATCAACATCAATAGAGTTTATTCATACGTATTCTTTAATACATGATGATTTGCCAGCAATGGATAATGATGATTATCGCAGAGGAAAACTTACTAATCATAAAGTTTTTGGTGAAGCTTTAGCCATTTTAGCAGGTGATGCGCTGCTCACTATGGCATTTGAAATAATTGCCACTGATAAAAATGTAGATGCAGAAACTAAAGTAAAAATTATCACTGAAATGAGCAAGGCTGCTGGTGCAGAAGGTATGGTCGGCGGTCAAGTAATAGATATGCAATCAGAAAATAAAAAAATAGATATACAGACTTTAAAACAAATGCATGCTGCCAAAACAGGTGCATTATTTTGTGCTGCTATTCGTTCTGGTGCTATCTTGGCTGGTGCTGATGAAAAACAATTAGCTAATTTGACAGAATATGCTCGTCAATTTGGATTGGCTTTTCAAATTACTGATGATATTTTAGATGTCGTTGGTGATGAAAAAACTATAGGAAAGCCTGTAGGTAGTGATGAAAAAAATCATAAATCCACATATGTTACTTTGGGTTCATTAGAAAGTGCAAAAGCTTTAGCGCAAGAAGCTGTGGATAAAGCAAAAGCGTCTTTAGTAGATTTTGGCGAGAATGCTGAATTTTTAAGAGCTTTAGTAGATTATTTAATTACTAGAAATAAATAAACTAAAGAAAGAGTGTTATATATGAATATTTTAGAGCAAATACATTCTCCGGCAGAGCTAAAATATTTATCTGAAACTCAGTTAGAAATTGTAGCCACGCAAATTAGAGAATTAATTATAAAAACAGTAGCTCAAAATGGCGGTCATTTAGCTCCTTGTTTAGGAACAGTAGAACTTACTTTAGCTTTGCATAAAGTCTTTTCTTGTCCACGAGATAAATTTGTTTGGGACGTTGGTCATCAGGCATATGCACATAAAATTTTAACTGGCAGATTAGAAAAATTTTCTACATTGCGACAAAAAGATGGCATAACAGGTTTTCCAAATCGTTTTGAAAGTGAATATGATGCATTTGGTGTAGGTCATGCTAGCACATCAATTTCAGCGGCATTAGGTATGGCAGTTGCTCGTGATTTAGACAATGAAGATTATAATGTAATTGCTATTATTGGTGATGGCGCTCTGACTGGTGGCGAAGCATTTGAAGGCTTGAATAATGCAGGAATGTCTAAGCGTAAACTAATAGTCATTTTAAATGATAATGAAATGTCTATTTCACAAAATGTAGGTGCGTTATCAGAGTATTTGTCACTTATTCGCATTGATGAAAAGTATAAACGTGCCAAAAAAGATATTCAGCGTATTTTGGGTAATATACCCAAAATAGGTGGTTCTGTTTTAAAAACAGCTAATTATGTAAAAGATGGTGTAAAAAATGCCATTGTTCCTGGTGGTATTTTTGAAGCTTTAGGTTTTAATTATATCGGAGCATTAAATGGTCATAGTTTAACTGATTTGATAAATGTTTTTGAAAAGGTTAAAGCAAATATTGATGGTCCAGTACTCATTCATGTACAGACTAAAAAAGGTCATGGCTATTTACCAGCAGAAAATAATCCATCTAAATTCCATGGTATTGGTAAATTTGATGTATTGACAGGACTATCTATAGCTTCTAATAGCATTGTACCTACGTATACTGCTGTTTTTAGTAGAGCATTGATAGATTTAGCCGCCAAAAATAAAAATATAACAGCGATTACAGCAGCTATGCCATCAGGCACAGGTTTACAAAAATTTGCTGATGTTTACCCTAAGAGATTTTTTGATGTAGGTATCGCAGAAGAACATGCTGTAACATTTGCTGGCGGTCAAGCTTGTATCGGTAAACGTCCATTTGTAGCATTATATTCAACTTTTGCTCAACGTGCTTATGATCAGGTTATCCATGATATATGTTTACAAAAATTACCAGTAGTATTTTGTTTAGATAGAGCAGGGCTTGTTGGTGAAGATGGCCCAACTCATCATGGTGTATTTGATATAGCATATATGCGTCAAATACCAAATATGGTAGTTATGGCACCAAAAGATGAAAATGAACTTCGTCAAATGGTATTTAGTGCAGTGGAATATAATTGTCCATGTAGCATACGTTATCCACGAGGAAACGCTTGTGGTGTTCCAATTGAAGAAGATGTAGAGATTTTACCTTTAGGCAAAGGCGAAATTTTACAAGATAAGGAAAATGCTACAGTAGCAATAATAGCTGTTGGTTCAATGGTAAAAGAAGCTATGGTAGCTAGTGAAAAATTATCATTAGAAAATATAAATTGTAGCGTTATTAATGCTCGCTTTATAAAACCATTAGATGAAGAATTAATTTTAAATATAGTTAAAAAAGTAAAATACGTAGTAACAATTGAAGAAGGTATATTAGCTGGCGGTTTTGGCAGTGCTATTTTAGAATTATTAAATCAAAATAAAATATATAAACCAGTAATTCGCATGGGTATACCAGATGAATTTATAGAGCAAGGTACACGCAATGAATTATTGAAAGAATGTAAATTAACAAGTGAAGATATAATACAAACAATAAAAGATTTTGAAGAATAGAAATAGGTGTGAAGTTAATGGCAAAAAAACGTTTAGATGTGATGTTAACAGAACAAAATTTAGTATCTAGTCGAGAACGTGCAAAAACAACTATAATGGCAGGCTTAGTATTAGTTAATGGTCAAAAAATAGATAAACCGGGAACTATGGTAAAAGAAGATGCTGTTATCCGTGTTTTAGGTGATAGCATAGGATATGTAAGCCGTGGCGGTTTAAAATTAGCGAAAGCCATCAAAGAATTTAAATTAGATTTAACAGATTTAGTTGTAGCAGATATTGGTGCTTCAACTGGTGGTTTTACAGATTGTTCTTTGAAAAATGGAGCAAAAAAAGTTTTTGCTATAGATGTAGGCTATGGACAATTAGCATGGTCATTGCGTACAGATGAACGTGTAGTGAATATGGAAAGAACAAACATTCGCTATGTTACACCAGAAGATATAGGTGAACCTATAAACTTTGCTTCTATCGATGTAGCTTTTATCTCTTTAGATAAAGTTTTACCTGTAGCTAAAACTTTACTTAGCGATGATGGTAAAATAGTTGCTTTAATAAAACCTCAATTTGAAGCAGGAAAAGATAAAGTAGGTAAAAAAGGTGTAGTTCGTGAAGCTAGTGTACATGAGGAAGTAATCAAAAAGATTGTAGATTTAAGTACACAATTAGAATTTGTACCTAGAGAATTGACATATTCTCCAGTAAAAGGGCCAGAAGGAAATATTGAATATTTAATTTTATTAGATTTAGATAAACAACATCAAAGTAATATTGATGACAATTTGATAAAAGATATTGTACAAAAAGCACATGCACAATTAGATAAATAGGGGGACAATATTTAATGAGAATAGCTATTTATCCTAATGTAACTAAATCAGGAGCTGGGGAGATTTTAGAAAGAGTAATAAAATTTGCTAATCAATATAATATTGAATTATTATTACCGCCAAAAGAAGGTAAATTTTTCTATCATGAAGAATTAATCAATCAAAACATTGAAAAAGAATATATTGATATGGCGATTAGCATCGGTGGAGATGGTACTTTATTAGGTCTTTGTAGAAGACTGGCTAAAAATGGTATACCTGTATGTGGTATTAATATTGGACATTTAGGATTTTTAGCAGATATTGAACCAGGAGAAATTGAAGCCAAACTGACAAAAATCATCAATAGACAATATAAAATAGAAGAGCGATTAATGTTGTCTGCATATATAAAAAGACAAGGGAAAATAAACTATATTGGCAGTGCTGTAAATGATGTAGTTGTAAGTAAATGCGGTGTATCACGTATGCTACATTTTGGTGTAGCTATCAATGATTATATGGTAACAAATTATAAAGCTGATGGATTGATAATATCGACTCCTACAGGTTCAACAGCATATTCTTTATCTGCTGGCGGGCCAATTGTAAATCCTAAAGTAAAAGGAATTATACTGACACCAATATGCCCACATTCTTGCTTCATTCGTCCTATGGTTATTGATGAAAGTGAAAAAGTCGCTTTGAATATCATCAATATCATTAGTATGACAAAGAGAAGTGTAAATTTAACATTAGATGGACAAGAAGGCGTTGATATTGAGCCAGATGATGAAATTATAATTGAAAAAGCGAATTTTCCAGCACAGATAGTTAGATTTGAAGATAAAAATTTCTATCAAACATTTATGAATAAACTCTGTTTATAATAGATAGATTTTTATTTTAAATTATAATAAAAGAGGAATTTTCCATGCAAAAGCTCAGTAACTCAATTCAGTTAGCACATTGCTTATTAAAAGATAGATTAAATGAAGCAAAAATAATAGTTGATGCTACAGCTGGAAATGGCAATGATACACTGTTTCTAGCTCAAAATGCCTTAAATAATGCTCAGATATATGCATTCGATATCCAAAAGGAAGCTATAGAAAATACAAAAGCTTTATTGATAAAAAATAAAGATAATATAAATTTACCACTAGAAAATATATCATTTATTCATGATTCACATGAAAATATTGATAACTATATACAGACAAAAATAGATATAGCTGTCTTTAATCTGGGATATTTACCAGGTGGAGATCATAAATTTACGACAAAAGACGATACAACATTAAAGACCATAGATAAAATATTAAACAATTTAAATATAAATGGTTATGTTGCAATTGTTATGTATCTAGGTCATGAAGAAGGCTTAAAAGAGTATCAGTCTATAAAACTATTTGTAAAGGATTTACCTAAAAAATCTTTTACAGTAGGTTGGTATAAAATGATAAATCATAATTTTAATGCTCCAGCATTATGTTGGATTGAGAAAGTTGGTGAATATGCATGAAAGCTACACGCCATGCAAGAATTAAGGAAATTATTGAACACTCCGTTATTGAAACACAAGAAGAATTAGCAAATGCTCTAAGAGAACAACATATAGTAGTAACACAAGCTACGGTTTCTCGTGATATTAAAGAGTTAATGCTAATAAAAGTTCCTACAGGTGATGGAAGATATCGTTATGCTTATCCTACAGATAAGGAATTGATGTATTCTAAAAATCGCTTATTAAATTTATTTAGAGATTCTGTAGTTGGTTTGAACTTCAGTGAAAATATCATTGTAGTAAAAACTCTTCCTGGTGCAGCTAATGCAGTAGCTTCTACTTTAGATTATGCTAAATGGCCTGAAATCATAGGTACAGTAGCAGGTGATGATAATATTTTTATAGTAGTAAAACCTATATCTGCTGTAGAAGATATAATGAAAAGATTACAGGATATGCTTAATTAATTCGGGGGATATTCATGTTAAAAACACTATCAATTTGGAAGTTTGCTTTGATTGAGCATGTACAAATAGATTTTGATAAAGGTCTTAATATACTTACTGGTGAAACAGGTGCTGGTAAATCTATTTTATTAGGTGCCTTAGGTATGGTTATTGGACGAAGAACAAATATTGATGCTATTCGCAGTGGTTGTGAATTTATGCGAGTAGAAGCTGTTTTTACTTTGGATAACAATTTAGTCAAAGATTTTTTAACTAAATATAATATCTTAGTTGAAGATGATGATTTAATCATAACTAGACAAGTAAATATAAATGGTAAAAATAGCGTACAGATTAATAATTGTCATACGACAATGGCTATTTTACGCCAACTAGGTGAGTTATTAGTAGATATACATGGTCAACATGCTAATCAGGCATTACTAAAACCTATAAAGCAATTATCACTTATTGATATGTATGATGGCGATGCTATTCAAAAGCAAAAAGAAGCATATTTAGAAAAATATTATCAGTGGTTACAAATAAAACAAAAATTAGCTGATAGTAAAATAAATACACAAGAAATGGCTCAACGATTAGATATGCTGAAATGGCAAATTAATGAGATTGAAAATGCCAAATTGACTTTAGATGAAGATGAAAAATTAGAATCTGAAATAAAAGTCTTAGCTAATGCAGAGAAGATATCATTATTGACACAAGATGCATATAAATTGCTTTATGAAGGTGAAAATGGTAAATTTGCTATTTTAAGTTCATTGAGTCAAGTGCGCAAGGATTTAGAAAACTTAGCTCAATATGATGAAAATATGGCTAAAGTCCATCAAATATTAGATGAAGCTTATTTCCAAATACAAGATAGTGCAGATGAAATCCGCAATTATGGTGAAAGTATAGATTATAATCCTCAAAAGTTAGATATGATGCAATCTCGATTGAATGATATCGACAAGCTAAAAAGAAAATATGGCAATACTATTGAGGAAATATTGAATTATTTAGCTAAAGCAAAAGAGGAATTGACCTATATTGAAAATTATGATGATAATCTTGCCAAACTAGAACAGGAATTATCTTTATTAGCAAAAGATGTATCCCAAGAAGCCTTAATTTTGCATGAATTACGTCAAAAAAGTGCCAAAGCTTTAGAAATGGCAATCATGAAAGAATTAGCTTCTTTATCTATGGCTGATGCGAAACTCGTCATAAATTTAACCTTGAATGATGATTTCACTGAAAATGGAGCAGATGATGTGGAAATTTTATTTTCTGCTAATTTAGGCGAAGATTTAAAATCCTTAGCTAAAATTGTTTCAGGTGGGGAATTGTCTCGTATTGCTTTAGCTTTAAAAACTATTACCGCAAAAAAAGATGATATTGATTTGATGGTATTTGATGAGGTGGATACAGGTGTTGGCGGTAAAACAGCTCAAATGATGGCTGAAAAAATTGCTCGCATTGCCCTATATAGACAAGTTATATGTATCACTCATTTACCACAGATTGCAGCGATGGCAGATGCTCATTTTTATATCAGTAAAGAGACTAAAAATAATAAAACCTTTACTACTATTGATGAAATTAATTATGATGCTAAACTCGCTGAAATTGCTAGAATGTCATCTGGCATAGATTTAACACAAGCTTCACTTGAAAATGCTGAAGAAATGTTGACTAATGCTAGAAAGCGAAAAGAATTATTACATTTTGATGAATAAATTCAGAGAAGGTGATTTTAAATGATTAAATTTAAATATTATGGACATGCTTGTTTCTTGCTTGAAACAGATAATGAAAAATTATTATTTGATCCATTTTTGACAGGAAATCCAGTAGCCAGTATTTCTGCTGATGAAGTAAAATGTGATTATATTTTATTGACTCATGCTCATGGAGACCATTATGGAGATGCTACACAGATTGCACAAAAAACAGGTGCAAAAGTTATTTCCACTCCAGAAGTTTTGACAAAATTACCAAGTGATTATGAAAATGTTCATGGTATGAATTTAGGTGGTTCTTTTACTTTCCCATTTGGTATAGTAACTATGGTTCCTGCATTGCATAGTGCAGGCGTAGAAGGTGGAATACCTTGCGGTTTTGTAATTAAATTCAATGATGATACTGTAGTTTATTTTGCTGGTGATACAGCTTTATTTAGCGATATGGCTCTTATCGGCGAAAAACAACAAATTGATTATGCTATTTTACCAATTGGCAGTAATTATACTATGGACGCTAAAGATGCAGCTAAAGCTGTTCAATTATTGAATGCAAAGCATGCTATTCCTGTTCACTATAATACATGGCCTGTTATTGCTGAAAATCCTGAAGCTTTTAAATCCTATGCAGAAAGTATTTCACATGCTAGTGTAGATATCGTGCCTGTTGGTTCATCTTTGGATTTAGTAAAATAAGATGGAAAAATTTAAATTAATCGTTATTTTAGGGCCAACTGCTGTAGGTAAAACAAATCTTAGCATAGCTTTAGCTCAAAAGTTATCCACAGAAATAATCTCTGGCGATAGTATGTTAGTATATAAGGGTTTTGATATAGGTACGGCTAAACCTACATTAGAAGAAATGAAGGGAATAGAACATCATATCATTGATATTTTAGAGCCTTGGGAAAATTTTAATGTAAGTGATTTTCATGATAAGGTTAAACCTTTAATTGAACAGATAAATAATGAAGGGAAAATTCCTATTTTAGCTGGCGGTACAGGCTTATATGTAAAATCCTTGCTTGAAGGCTATATTTTTAACGAAACTTCTGGCGATGTTGAATATAGGAAGCATTTAGAAAAACTAGCAAGCGAACACGGCAAAGAATATGTTTATAAAATGTTACAAGAAGTAGATCCACAGACGGCTCAAAGATTGCATATTAATAATTTCAATCGCATTATTCGTGCTTTAGAAGTATATCATTTAGGTAAAGAGCAGATTTCACAAAAAAATCATTATGAATTGACTGGTGAATTAATTTATGATGCCTATATTGTAGGCTTGAACCGCAGTCGTCAAAATCTATATGATAGAATTAATCAACGCGTTGATATTATGATGAACTGTGGATTTGTAGATGAAGTGAAATCTCTACTACAAAATGGTGCGAAGATTGATTGGCAATCCATGAAAGGAATTGGCTATCGAGAAATCGCTAGTTATTTAAATGGAGATATTGATTTAGATACTGCTGTTTATGAAATGAAAAAAGCTACTCGTCATTTTGCTAAACGACAGTTTACATGGTATAAGAAAATGCCATATATTTCTTGGTATGATGTAGAGCAATTAAACGAAGATGAATTGTTAACTACTGTATTGAATGACTGCAAGGCACATTTTAATATCTTATAATAATTGACATATAATTTTATTATTGAGATAATAAAAGCACTATAAATAAACTAATTAAATTAGTTAAGAAAAGAATTATATTTTAATTGGAGGACCCTTAAGATGCCAAACAAAACAATAAATTTACAAGATGTTTTTTTAAATCAAGTGAGAAAAGAAAATGTAGGAGTTATTATCCATTTAACAAATGGCTTCCAATTACGTGGAAATGTAAAAGGTTTTGATAATTTCACAGTTATTTTGGATTCTGCTGGAAAACAGATGATGGTTTATAAACATGCTATTTCTACTATTAGCCCTTTACAGCCATTGAAAAATTCTTTTCAAGATAATAAAAGAACAGAAACTGTTAGCGAATAATAATGATTTTATTAAATAAAAAAAGCTCTTATTAACTTTGATTATAAGGTTAATAAGAGCTTTTTCTATTTATTGGTTAATTCAAAATAAGATTTGATGTATTTATTTGGTGTTGTATTTTTGTATTTACGGAATGTTTTTATAAAGTAAGATAAATCATTAAATCCACAACTATAAGCTATATCAGTGATGGATTGGTCTTTATCACTGATTAATTTACTGCAAGCACATTCAATTCGATAATAATTTAAATAGGCAATAGGTGTTTTATTAGTCATACTTTGGAAAAATCGGCAAAAATACTTCGGTGATAATCCAGAAGTATTAGCTAAATCTTCTAAAGTTAATGGTTGACTATATGAAGTTTCAATAAGATGAAATACCTTTTTCAATTTATGAATGTTTTTCTGATTACTACTTATAAAATTTGTAAAAGATTTCGTATAGAGATTGTGTTTTAAAACTAAACCAAAGAAATTAAATAAACAGCCAAGTACGATAAATTCATATCCACTGGATTTTGTCTTCAATGCATCAAATATAGTCCATATGGTGCGGTGAATATCGGTATATTCATTATTAAAATAACTATTGATAATTAAATGATGTTCAAAAAATTTTTGAAGAATATTTTTATCGCCTACATTTGTTTCAAATAATTTCTTATCAAATACCATACATTCATATATAGTATTTTCTAAAAAAGCTTTTCCTCCATGAACACAACCATCTGTGATAAAAATTATATCTCCGGCACTAGCTGTATATTCATTTTCATCTATAGAAATTACAATTTTTCCTTCTAATACACGAATAATCTCATATTGAATATGCCAATGATATGGCATGTTATAGCGTGGATGATGATTAGTTACATAATGATATTCTACAGGAAATGAAAAATTACCACGTTCTCTTTGTTCATTATAACTATCATGTTTCATAACTATTCTCCTAATAAATAAGATTTTATAGTACTATTATACTTATATTTCTAAAAATGTAAAGTTTCATACAATTTTTAAAAAGTGAATATTATTATATTTTTAGTGATAATATAACAAGCATTATTAATATTTAGTTGCTATAATTTAATCATCAAGTGAATAACAAACAAAAAGACATATACAAAATAAAAAAGATTTCTTAGGAGGAATTTTACAATGGCAACAAACAGATTAATTGGAGATTATCCTGTAATTGGTATCCGCCCTACAATTGACGGACGTAGAGGCGTTTTAAAAGTTAGAGAATCTTTAGAAGAACAAACTATGGGCATGGCAAAAGCTGCTGCTAAATTATTTACAGAAAACCTCAAATATTCTAACGGTGAACCTGTAAAAGTAGTTATCGCTGATACAACAATCGGTCGTGTACCTGAAGCTGCTGCTTGTGCAGAAAAATTCAAAAAAGAAGGCGTAGATATTACTTTAACAGTAACTCCTTGCTGGTGCTATGGTTCTGAAACAATGGATATGGATCCAAAAACAATCAAAGGTGTTTGGGGCTTCAATGGTACTGAACGTCCTGGTGCTGTATATCTTGCTTCTGTACTTGCAAGCCATGCACAAAAAGGTCTTCCAGCTTTCGGTATTTATGGACATGATGTTCAAAATGCAGATGCTACAGATATCCCAGAAGATGTTCAAGAAAAACTTTTAAGATTTGGTCGTGCAGCTGTAGCTGTTGCTACAATGAGAGGTAAATCCTACTTACAGATTGGTTCCATTACAATGGGTATTGCAGGCTCCATCATCAGCCCAGAATTCTTTGAAGAATACCTCGGCATGAGAGTTGAATCTGTAGACGAAGTTGAAATTATCCGTCGTATGACAGAAGGTATTTATGACCATGCAGAATTTGAAAAAGCTTTAAAATGGACTAAAGAAAACTGCAAACAAGGTTTCGATAAAAACCCAGATTTCTGCCGTAAAACTGACGCTGAAAAAGAAGAAGCTTGGGAATTTGTTGTAAAAATGATGTGTATCATTAAAGACCTTTACAATGGTAACAAAAACTTACCAGAAGGTTGCGAAGAAGAACAATTAGGTTATAATGCAATCGCTGGTGGTTTCCAAGGTCAAAGACAATGGACAGACTTCTATCCAAACTGCGACTTCCCAGAAGCAATGATGAACTCTTCCTTCGACTGGAATGGTGCAAGAGAACCATATGTACTTGCTACAGAAAATGATACATTAAACGGCGTAGGTATGCTCTTTGGTAAATTATTAACAAATACTGCACAGATCTTCGCTGACGTTAGAACATACTGGAGCCCTGAAGCAGTTAAACAGGCTACTGGTTATGAATTAGAAGGCGTTGCTAAAGAATCCAAAGGATTTATTCACTTAATCAACTCCGGTGCTGCTTGTATCGATGCTTGTGGTGAAGCAAAAGATGAAAATGGTAATGGCGTAATTAAACCATTCTGGGAAATGACTGAAAAAGACCAAAAAGCTTGCCTCGATGCAACTGAATGGTGCCCTGCTGATAATGGTTATTTCAGAGGTGGCGGATTTAGCTCCCGTTTCTTAACAAATAGCGAAATGCCTGTAACTATGGTTCGTTTAAATCTTGTAAAAGGCTTAGGTCCTGTATTACAGATTGCAGAAGGTTGGACTGTAAAATTACCAGATGAAGTATCTGATAAACTCTGGAAACGTACTGACTACACTTGGCCTTGCACTTGGTTTGCTCCACGTTTAACTGGTGAAGGTGCATTCAAATCTGCTTATGATGTAATGAATAACTGGGGTGCAAATCACGGTGCTATCAGCTATGGTCATATCGGTGCAGACCTCATTACATTATGCTCTATGCTCAGAATTCCTGTATGCATGCATAACGTTCCTGAAGATAAAATCTTCCGTCCTGCTGCTTGGAATGCTTTTGGTATGGATAAAGAAGGTCAAGACTATAGAGCTTGCAAAAACTATGGTCCTTTATATAAATAATTAGAATATAATATAGATTAATTGGAGGAGCTTATTATTATGGCTTACGAAGAAATAAAAGAACAGATATGCGATATTTGTCATAAAATGTGGCAATTAGGTTGGGTTGCTGCTAATGATGGTAATATAACAGTAAAATTAGATGATGGCACTTTCCTTGCTACACCAACAGGAATTAGCAAAAGTTTCATCACTCCTGAAAAATTAGTACGTATTAATGCAGAAGGCGAAATTTTAGAAGCTAATGAAGGATATAGACCATCTTCTGAAATCAAAATGCATTTACGTTGCTATGCTGACCGTGAAGATGTAGGTGCAGTGCTTCACGCACATCCCCCAACAGCTACTGGCTTTGCTGTAGCTCATGTACCTTTAGATAGATATGATATGATTGAAACAGTAGTAGCATTAGGTTCTATTCCTATCACCCCTTATGGAACACCTTCTACTTACGAGGTACCTGAAGCTATTGCACCTTACATTCAAGAACATGATGCTGTATTATTAGAAAATCACGGTGCATTGACTGTTGGTTCTAATTTGGTGGAAGCTTATTACAAAATGGAAACATTAGAATTATTTGCTAAAATCAACTTAAATGCTTATCTTTTAGGTGGACCAAAAGAAATTTCTCGTGAAAATATTGATAAACTCATCAACTTACGCAGCTACTATGGCGTAAAAGGTAGACACCCAGGTTATAAACATTATAAAGAAGACTAATTATTTACGAACAGCCCAATATATCATTGGGCTGTTTTTTTATTTAAATTAAAACTAAAGATATATATAATTGTTGTTTATATTTATGATTTTGTTAGTTTATTTTGTTTTATGATTTTATATAAAATTTTCAAATTATTTATTAAAAGTGAATATTGTGCTATTTTTAGTGATAATATAACAAGATTTAATACCTACGTGTTGATATAATAAGGTTAAAAGTTAACAGTGAGGAGTGAAAACATGAAAAAAGATGTTAAGGTTTTAGCCTTAGATTTTGGAGCTTCTAGTGGTAGAGCTATCATTGGTAGTTTTGATGGTGAAAAAATTTCTTTGAAAGAAATTCATCGCTTCACAAATGATCCTGTGATTTTATTAGATACTATGTACTGGGACGTATTAAGATTATTTCATGATATAAAGATTGGTTTGATTAAAGCAAAACAAGAAGGTGAAATAAAAAGCCTAGGTATAGATACATGGGGCGTGGATTTTGGTCTTTTAAATAAAGATGGCAAACTTTTAGAAAATCCTGTTCATTATAGAGATGCTAGAACAAAAGGTATGATGGAAAAAGTTTTTGCTAAATTGGATAAAGATACTGTTTATAGTATTACAGGAAATCAATTTATGGAATTAAATACTCTTTTCCAATTGATGGCATTGAAAGAAAATCAACCTGAATTATTGCAAAAAGCTGAAACTTTATTATTAATGCCGGATTTATTAAATTATTTCTTATCTAATGAAAAATGTACGGAATATACAATAGCATCCACAACTCAATTATTAGATGCTAAAAACAAAACTTGGTCTTCAGAAATTATTGAAAATTTGGATTTACCGAAAAATATATTCACTAAAATTGTTCAACCAGGAACAAAAATTGGTAAGTTAAGCAAACAAATCAGCGAAGAATTAGGAATAAATGAAATAGATGTAATTGCTGTAGCAGGACATGATACTCAATCAGCTATGGTAGCAGTACCAACTCAAGAAGATGACTTCATATTCTTATCTTGTGGTACATGGTCCTTATTAGGTACAGAATTAAAAACACCTATAATCAACGAAACTTCCGCAAGTTTGAATATTACTAATGAAGGCGGAGCAGATAATAAAACTTCCTTCTTAAAAAATATCATTGGCTTATGGCTCATTCAAGAAAGTCGTCGTCAATGGATTAGAGAAGGTAAAGAATATGGCTTCGGTGAACTCGAACAGATGGCTAGTAAAGTAGGCATGATAAATTCCTTCATTGATACAGATAGTGAAGAATTTATTCCAGCAGGTAATATTCCAAAACGAATTCAAGAATATTGCAAGCGCACAGGTCAATACGTTCCTCAAAATGAAGCAGAAATCGTTCGTTGTATCGATCAGAGCTTAGCTGTTAAATACAGATTTGCTTTAGAACAGATTGAAATGGCTACTGGCAAAAAATATGATACATTAAACATCATTGGTGGCGGTATTCAAAGTAAATTATTATGTCAATTAACAGCTGATGTTTGTGGTAGAAAAGTAGTAGCAGGCCCTGTAGAAGCTACAGTAATGGGAAATATTGCACTTCAGTTAATGGCGTTAGGTGAAATAAAAGATATTAAAGAAGCACGCAAAATAATTGCTAATTCTGAAAATGTTACTGTTTATGAACCTCAAAAAGATGAAAATTGGGACGAAATATATAAAAATGTTAAGGAGAGTCTATTATGTTAAAAAATATTCCTAAAATATTATCACCTGAATTATTAAAAGTACTTTGTGAAATGGGTCATAGCGATAGAATTGTTATCGCCGATGGAAATTTCCCAGCAGAGTCCATGGGTAAAAATGCAATAGTAATCAGATGTGATGGACATGGTGTTCCTGAATTATTAGATGCAATTTTAAAAGTTTTCCCATTAGATATTTATGTTGATAAACCTGTTAATCTCATGGAAGTAATGCCTGGTGATACAGTAGAAACTCCTATTTGGGATACTTATAAAGAAATCGTAGCTAAACATGATGAACGTGGAGCAAATGCTATCGGCAATATTGAAAGATTTGCTTTCTACGAAGAAGCTAAAACAGCTTATGCTATTATCGCTACAAGTGAAAAAGCTCTTTATGCTAATATCATGTTGCAAAAAGGTGTTGTAGTAGATTAATTATGTGATTTTTGTTCGTGTATAAATATTTAAGAGAGGTTTTATCATGGAAAATAATGCAAATACATTAAGTGAAAAAAATGTTGCAAATAATAGCAGCAGTATACCAGTAGTTCCTGCCCAATATAGAATTTATTTCTTCTTACTAGTATCTTGTTTTGCTCTTTGGGGCTTATTAAACAATATGACAGATAACTTAGTTCCTTCATTTGCTAAAATCTTTATGATTAAAGCAGTTGACTCTTCTTTAGTACAAGTTGCTTTCTATGGTGCATATGCTGTACTCGCTATGCCAGCAGCATTTATCATTAAAAAATATTCCTATCGTGTTGGTGTTTTAGTAGGTCTTGGTTTCTATATGATAGGTGCATTTGGTTATATCCCAGCTGCTATTTTGCAAAGTTATAATTTATTCTTAGTATCAATCTTTATCTTAGCTGGTGGTTTATCCGTATTAGAAACAACATGTAATCCATTCGTATTATCTTTAGGTGCACAAGAAACAAGCGTTCGCAGATTGAATTTCGCTCAAGCATTCAACCCTGTAGGTTCAATGGCTGGCTTATTCTTAGCAAAATATATTATCTTAGCAAACTTGAATCCTGCTGATTTAGATGATAGACTAGCTATGTCCCCTGCTGAACTTTCCGCTATTAGAGATACAGAACTTTTCTGGGTATGTGTTCCTTATGTTGGTTTAATCTTAATTGCATTCATCATTTGGGTTATCTTCTTTAGAAGTAAATTAAATGATAAAGATGGTCGTGTAGCAATGACTGTTCCTCAAGCATTTGGTAAATTATTACAAAATCCTCGTTACTATTGGGGCGTTATCACTCAGTTCTTCTATGTAGGTGTACAAATCGCAGTTTGGACATGGACTATTAAATACATCATGGCTACAAAAAATATCATTGAAGCTGACGCTGTTAACTACTATATTTACGCAATGGTATTATTTATCGCTTGCAGATGGCTCTGCACATATTTAATGAAATACTTTGTTCCTGCAAAAATGATGGCAATTTTCGCTTTAGGCGGTATCTTATGTTGCCTTGGTACAATTTATTTACCAACATCTGTATCTGTATATTGCTTAATTGCAATTTCTGGTTGCATGAGCTTAATGTTCCCAACAATTTATGGTATTGCTCTTCGTGGTCTCGGTGCTGAAGTAAAATTCGGTGCAGCAGGTTTAATCATGGCTATCTTAGGTGGTGCAATAATCACTCCTATCATGGGCTGGTTAGTTGACTCTAGTGCATTAAGCTTCATGGTTAGTGGTTTCTCCGCAGCAGAAGCAGCTATTAGAACAGCATTCTATTTACCTGTAGTATGTTTTGCAGTTGTTTTAGGATATTCTTTAGCTTTCCGCAAAACAAATGATTAATTAATAAATAATTTTGAAAGAGGGTCTTTTTGTGAAAAATAATGTTATAGCAATCAGTCGTCAATATGGTAGTGGCGGTCGTGAACTCGCAAATATTTTAGCTGAAAAATTAGGTTATAAATTATATGATAGACAAATCGTGCATATGGCTGCTGCTCAATTAGGTATTAGTGGCATGAGTGAAAGTCAATTAAAAGAATTTGAAGATAATGTGCCACCACTTTCTCTTAAATTCATGCCATTTTACATTTTTGGTATGAGCGGTGCTAAACCAATGAACCATAAAATGTTTGAACAAGAATCTGAAATTATTCGCCGTTTAGCTAAAGATGGTAATTGCATTATTCTTGGTAGATGTGCAGATGCTGTTTTACAAGGCAATGAAAATGTATGTTCTGTGTTTGTTTGTGCAAATGATGAATATCGTGAAGAACGCGGTAGAACAGTATATGATGGAAAATCTGTTATTGAATTAAATCAAGAAGATGCTAAAAGAGCTGAGTATTATGCTTATTATACAGGCAAAGAATGGGGAAATCCTAAAAATTATGATTTAAGTGTTAATACTAGCCATAAATCCCTTGAAGATATTGCAGATGTAATTATTGAATATATCAATAAAAAATAAATCCCTCAATAAAGAAAAAAGATAGACAGAAGATTTTCTGTCTATCTTTTTTTATTTAGATAAAAAATAAAGCTTCTACAAAAGCGGTCAGTAGAAGCAAGTATTTTAGGGATTAATGTAGTTTGTTACTATTATATTTTTATATTTATCTAGTTTAATTATATAGGGATAAATATTATTTTGTCAATATATAATTAAGTTAGATGAGTATATTTTTTATTAATAATGAATTGTCAATCCAAGTGCGACAATTCTACTTGCTAGGGCAAGTAATAATTACATTAACTATGAATACTAATGATAAAGGTCTTAGAATTAGTCTTGATATTATTGGTACTAACAATGGTACAGATGTATATAAACTTATTAAACGTGGTGATGTAAACAAGATGAGTTTTGCTTTTACTGTAAAAAGTGAGCGAACTGAAGTTGATAAAGAAAATAAGATTTATACACGTACAATAACTGCTTTTGATAAAATTTATGATGTGGCGGTTATAGATTTTCCAGCATATGACGGAACATCTATGCAGGCACGAAGTAAAGAATATTTTGTGGACCTAGAAAAAGATTTACAAAAAAGCAAAGAAGAAAAAGATTATTGCTTATGACGTATTTATAAAAGGGTTTTGTGTTTTATATTGCAAAAATCACAAGATATGCTATACTAAATATAGAAACAGTGAAGTTCATTATAATGCACAAAACCCTTAGGAAGTGGTAGTTCCTAAGGGTTTTTACATTATTACGCTAATGCTGGAGCGTTAGGATAGTTACTCAAAAAAGTGCTTATCTATCCATTTGTAAATGAAATAAGAGATTACATTTACCATAATAAGCACAACAATATCAGTGAAGTTCATTATATGCACCTCCTCTCTGTTACCAGATTGGAGTTGAGTAACGAAAATAGTATAACATAAATTTATTAGTTAAGCACCTAAGAAGGTGCTTTTTTGTACCCATTTTTAAGATATTTAGAAAGGAAAATACAACGAATAAACGATTAGAAGAAATTTTACAAAGAAAAGAAGAAATTCGTTCTTTATTAGCTGATGAAACAAATAAAAATTTAAATTTTGATGAACTTGAAAAAGCAGTTAGAGACTTAACGAAGAAGAAAAAGAAATCTCTACAACTACTAGTGAATGGGTAAGAGCTAGAAATACAGGATTCCTAGCTCTTATAGATAGTGCTAATAATAAAATTCTTGATGAAATTGAAAAATCTATAAAAAAATAACTTATTACTACAAAGTAATAAGTTATGCGGTGCCATTTTAGTGTCATATAAGTGCCATAAAAAATATATTAATACATTAATAAAAAATAATCAATTTATATAATGTGTGTAATATTAAGCATTTTTATTTAATGAAAATAAAATATATAAATTAAATATCTTCCTTCTCTATTCTAAAGACGTTTATGGTATCTACGTCTGGGCAACAAAATACAGCTGTGCCTTTTGGTTGATTAGGTATAGAACCACCATATCTTAAGATATCAATATAAGGAAATGCTACATGCATCGCCATAGGGCATAATTCGCCACGTTGTGTATCAAAATCAAAACTATCACCTATCTTATGACCGCGATGACAACCGCAAGGTCCTTTTCTATCGATTAATGTTATTTTTATTTTAGGGCGTTTTGCCATAATAATCACCTCATAAATATTTTATCATATTTGTTTATTATATAAAATATTACCTCTATTTTTATATAGGTATATCCTATATAATACATAAATTTATTATATATTTAAAATCGATAATAATTAAATTTTAATAACTGTTATTTAAACATCATTTTTATGTTTTAGATAAATATATTAATTAAATAATTATTATTAATAAGTTAAAAATAAAATATACAGAAAATTGAATATATTATTAACGGATTTTATTTGTTATTATTTACTAATTATATAAATTGATGATATAATTAAATTAACTTCCTATTTCATAAAAAACAGGAAGTTAATTTAAAGGAAAAGCTTATTTTTGAAAAAATAAATTCATCATATATAAAAATTTTATTTAAAATCGATTTTAAGAAGTTTTATTTTCTTTTGCATACATTTATATTAAAACGAAAAATAAAACGCTCAAAATGGCTATATTTATAATAAATAATTTTTATAAATATTTAAAATTAATAAATTATGAATATAAAATAGATAACTATATAAAGATAATAATTTATATATAATAAAAATTATTTTAAATCAATATTCATTATTATTTATATTAAATAGGTAAATTAATATATAATAGATAATTTTATTTTATTTTAAAATAGGAGTGAGATTTTTGGCAAATTTAATAAAAATAGATGACAATGATTTTTTAGTAAAAGATTATTTACGACAAGAAGAGATAAATGAAAATACTTTATTATTGAATTATAAAACTTTATTGAAACGATATCTTTCTCAAGGTGAACCATCAGAAGACACTTTAAGAAGTTATTGTTCTGCTATTGATAGTTATATAAAATGGTGTTTGACAAATAAAGTGCATCCATTAAAGATAACAGAATATCAATTTATGTACTATCGAGATTTTTTAATAAAAATGAATATGAAAAAAGGTAGTATTAAGGTAAAGCTAAATGCGATAAAACAATTCTATAATATTGCTGTAAAATTAAAATTAATAGAAAATAGCCCTGCTAAAGATGTAGGTGTAAAAACACATGAAGCAAGTGAAATCTCTCCCATGAAATTTCTTACATTAGAACAACTACGAGATTTATTAAATATTATACCTGATTACGATGAAAAACATATTGAATATTTAAGAGATAAAATCATCATTATGCTTATGGCATTAGAAGGATTGAGAACAGTGGAAGTTCATCGCATGTCTGTTAATGATATAAATTGGGAGATGAAGACAATATATATTCATGGTAAAGGGCATAATGATTTTATTTATCCTCGTGATGATGTTTTATTTCTATTACAAGCATATTTAAAAATACGACCATTTGATTTTGCCTTTATTGATGAATTTGGAGAGCCAGTATTTACAACTTTGACTAATCAAGTGAAAGGAAAAAGAATGGATAGACGAGGTATTCGCTATAATGTAGATAAATGGCTGACTAAAGCAGGATTAAAAAAAGAAGGTATAAGCTGTCATATGCTCCGCCATACATGTGGTACTTTACTTTATAAAGATACAAAAGATTTACAAATAGTAAAGCAAGTTTTACGTCATAGCAATGTTAATATAACTAGTAAATATGCTCACATCTATAATAAAATGGATAAACGTTATACTACTGGCATTAATTTAAATGAAAACATAACTACTGAAGATAAAAAAAAGGCACACAAATAAATGTGTGCTTTTTTATTTTTATTAATTTGTTATTAATTTATCTACCAAATAATTTATTTAAAAGACCTTGTTCTTTGAATTCTGTGCTAAAGAATTTAGTTGCACTATCCAATCGCATGATCACTTTATCGCCGACCACATCTGCTTCCAATTCAGGTGGAAGTGATTCAGCAATGCGCATAGGAGTCATCTTACCTACAGAAGATAAACTTTTATCTTCAAAGATTAATTGATTATTTTTCTTGTTAACTTCAAAGAAATCACGATTTAAGCGATACTGTCTTTGGAAGAATTTAATCATGATTTCATTTACAGCCCTACTATCAAAATAATCTTTCATAGTAAGAGGTTTCATATAGCTTGGAATATCTAAACCACATTCTTTAAAGATAGATATTATTACTTCAGAGCTTATATTATATAAATCTATGCTACTAGAGCCTAAATCATTAATTTGACTTAAATACAAATTAATATGAGGAATGATTTTTGCTAGATATTCGCTATAGAAATTATTTCTCATTTTTTGAATTAATTCAGAGCATGGACTTTTTTGTTGACGTGTAAATTCGTTGTTCCAGCTAGCGTTTACATGGAAAACGACCATACGTTTAGTAAGCTCATTTTTTAAGCTATTTAAATCTTTATTAGCTGTGAGTAAAATAGCTGAATAATAATTTAAATTTTCTGGTTTAGTTTCGCGAATGATGCGTTCTTCTTGTTTAATGATATTTCCACTGTTATTAGTAAATTGAGTTTGAGTGATATCATCAATTAATATAGGTAAACCTTTTATATCACAAAGAAGTGAATCAATGCGTGTTTTCGTGAAGTTATTTTGACCAAAAGCTTTATATAAAGCAGAATCAGTCATCATTTTCATTAATAAAGAAGCATAGATTGTTTTTCCAGCATTTGATTGACCACATAATAAAGCTACTATCGGATATGTAAATACTTCATCAGTTACAGTAGCTTCTCTAATTGTAGTACGCACACGTGCTAAAAATGGAGATAAAAAGCACCATGACATCAATTTAAAATACTCAAATTTTAAAGGTTCAATATTTTTAGCTGGTACTGCAGTATTAAATCCTTCCATATATTGTAAATAAGTTTCAGCATCACGTTTTGCATCGCCACGATAAGGGCGGAAATTAAATTCGCGTTCATTATAAAAAGCACGATTGCGTTCTGGTTCAATAACTAATTGTGGCATAAATTTTTCAAATTTAGCACGGCGAACTTGAATATTTTCTAATGTTTTACGTTTAATAGTATCTATCTTATCGTTTGTGATTTTAGCCTGTCCTTTACGGTCTGCCTTAGGAATATCTACAAAATCTTTCGCTAAACGCTCGATATCTGAGATATATTCTGCTGTTTTTACGATAGTTGTCTTGCTAACTGCTGGATAGATATGTTCGCTATCTTGTTTAGCTTTATGCAAAATAGGTAAATTTTCGAGCATTTGAGTATCTTCATATGTTATTTCCCATGCATTTTCATTTACTATTTCGCTATTATTTTGTTTGAAATCATTATATATGTTCATATAATAATTGAAAGCATTTTCATCATCAAAATAAACTAAAGCTTGATTGCGATCACTATTAGCTGGTAATTGGTCAAGATTATTACTGCCTAAAATTACTCTAGTTGCTCCTGTCTGTGTATTTTTCAAGCAAAATAATTTTTCAGGATATAATGGCGCATCTGCCAAATATATATTTAAATTACCTTGAGCATATTTTTCTTTAAAATTAGTATAATGTTCTGTTTTATATAATTCTTGCAAAGTATTTCTTTGCATAGCGAATGTATTTTCTAAAGTAGATGGTACAAGTGCAAGGTTGCCAAAAATAATCTCTACTTTAGTGAATAATTCTAAAAGATTAGCTAAAAAATCTATATTAGTAGCTATATTTATAGTATATAATTCATTAAATCCTTCAAATAAATCCAAATATGATATGTTTTCTGGTGCACAAAATTGAGCTTTTACAACATTTACAGTATGTTGTTTAGTCTTACGGTGTGCCATTAAAAAATTCCTCCTAAAAATTTAACATAAAAATAATCAATTATAAATGAGTCCAAATTAGAAATAAATCCTTATATTTCAAGGCTTTATAAAAACTAATTTTTATTGTATCATAAGCAACTACAAATTTCAAAGTGTAGTAAATAAGATACTTTTTAGTTTTATTTTTTGCAATTAATTGAGAAATATTCTCTAAAACACTTGAAAATACATTTCAATACAATTAATATATTATATTAGAGAAATTTTCTACTAGACTTATAGTTAACTCAAGATGCTATACTATAGATACACTACTTAGGGAAGGACAAATTATATGAATAGACGTGATTTTATAATTAAAGGATTAAAATTAGGTGGAGCATTACTTGCAGGAGCAAATATTTCCACTTTTTTAAATTCTATAGCAAATATTAATAATAATATAGCTAAAGCAGCTGATTATACATTATATGCTTCTGATTTACCAATTGTTGAAAATTATTTCAATTTTACTTCTTTATCTACTAGACCTAGAACATCACAAATCATAGTTCATCATTCTGCTATTGGCGGAAACGACGATATCACAGCTGCAGATATCCATCGCATTCATCTGCAAAATGGTTGGTCTGGTATAGGTTATCATATGTTTATTCGTAAAAGTGGTTTAATTGAAACTGGCAGACCGTTAGAAGATATTGGCGCACATACTTATCAACATAATAATAGTAGTATTGGTATTTGTTTATCTGGTAATTTTAATGATGAAATGCCTACAGATATGCAAATTGCTTCTGCAAGTAAATTGATTGGTTTATTATGCCAAATGTATAGTTTAAGTCCAAATGAAAATACAGTATTTGGTCATCGTGATTTTAATGCCACTGCTTGTCCTGGTGAAAATCTATATGCAGATTTATATCATCTCCGCCATATGGCTAGTAATTTCATTTGATAATTAAAAATTAAAGGAGAACACAATATAATGAGAACTTTACCTAAAGCGGGGGAAATATGGGTTCACTTCAAAGGTGAGGATAAAAAATATTTGATTATTACCGTAGCTACACATACAGAAACTCATGAACAATTCGTAGTTTATAAAGCTTTATATGGTGATTTTAAAGATTATATTAGACCTTTAGATATGTTTATGAGTGAAGTTGACCGCCAAAAATACCCTGATGTTTCCCAAAAATATCGTTTTGAAAAATTGATTTAACAAAAAAATCCTATCTCTAAGAAATCACTTAAAGATAGGATTTTTTTATTTATTGAAATTAATTCTAGTATCTAATTTAGGAATGATATTACCATCATCAATGATATTATATTCTAAGTCTGAGCTTTCAATTATAGACTTTAAAAAATTATGAACTTCTAATCTTTCATTGATAATTTCTTGTAAATTCATAATCAAAGATAAATCTATACCATCATTTAAAACATAATTAGATAATGCTCTCTGAAAAATATCTATCTCGATATTTATACCTGATTGACGAAGCTCAGCAAATTTTTGTGCTACCTCTGTAGTCGCTAATTCTTGCAATTCCTGTTGATAAAAATAATTAGTAACACTGATAGCTACATTACCTATTAAATGACCGATAATAGGTATATTTTCTTCTGACCATATAGCTACATTAGAAGCTGTATCAAAATAGCCTTTATATTTTTCAATTACAGGTCTAGTAGCTTCAATATAATCAATCAACTCTTGTCTATGCTGTGAATCCTTCAATAATTCTAGTAAATCATCCCTTATAGCAGCATTTTCGGGATTTAAAAAGCCAGTAATCGTACTGATTGCCAAATTACTAGTATCTGTAGGCGCTGCTTTAGCAGGAGTTGGCACTAAACATAAACAACATATTAAAAGTACTAGCAAAGATAGCTTTTTTAATATTAGCATACGAATCAAATCCTCCTAAATTTTCTTAAAGAGAAATATTTACTTTGATTAAAGTGTACTTTAGAAATATAGTTTTGTCTAGTGTCTAATTCATAAAATATTCTATACGTATAAATAATCTGCCATAACTGGCTGTAAGCCGTTATGAATTAAATCATGATATACTTCATCTACAGAACGAGTATCGGCAATTTCAAATTGAGCATCACCTTTATCTTCGCTTTCTTGACTATGTTCACCGATGGCGGTACTTACACCAGCGGAAATTTTTGTAGTAGCGATATTTACGAGATTATCACGAACTCTAGCACATTCTCTAGTAGATATAGTAATACTAGCAGATGGCATAAATAAACGATAAGCACATACAACTTGTAAAAGCTGGGCTTCATGTACATCTTTAGGATTGATTTTATCATTATTGATAATTGGACGAAGGCGTGGACAAGAAAATGCTATTTCTGCATGTGGATATTTTTGTTGTAAATAATATGCATGCATACCTGTAGCCAAAGCGTCTTTTCTAAAATCATCTAAGCCTAAAAGTGCAGCAAAACCAACGCCTCTCATACCGCCACGAATTGCTCTTTCTTGAGCATAGAAACGATAAGGGAAAATACGTTTATGTCCAGCTAAATGAAGTGTTTCATATTTATCGCTATTATATGTTTCTTGGAATACAGTTACATAATCCGCACCGCATTTTTGTAGGTAAGCATATTCATCTGTATTCAATGGATAGATTTCAAGTCCAATAACACGGAAATATTTTTTAGCTATTTTACAAGCTTCACCTATATATTCTATGCTGGATTGCTTGCGACTTTCACCTGTTAAAATCAAGATTTCCTGCAATCCAGATTTAGCAATTTCCTGCATTTCTTTATCAATTTCATCATAATTCAATTTAGCACGTTTAATTTTATTATGACAATTAAAACCACAATAGATACAATAATTTTCACAGTAATTAGCAATATATATTGGTGTGAACATATAGATAGAATTGCCAAAAAATCTCTTAGTAGTTTTCTGTGCTTTTTGTGCTATCTGTTCAAGAAAAGGAAGTGCTGCTGGAGATAATAAAGCTCTAAAATCTTCTGGTGTAATATGGTCATGACTAAGTGCAGTTTGTACATCTTGGGCTGTATATTTATCATAATCATAACTATCCATATCAGCTATAACCTTATCTAAAATATCACTTGGTATAACTTCCATATCTGGTAAATATGCCATATGGTCAATACGTTCTTTTTTTAATTCAGCTCTTACTTCATCATTAATAATACTTTCATTAATATGATTATCTTTATTCATTCATCTTACCTCACAATTATTACTGATTAAATTAATAATTAATCTTGTAAAAATCCTGTCAATGGAGAAGATGCACTTGCTCCTTGTGCTTTTACACGACCTAATTTTGCTTCATAAGCAAGGCGTCCTGCTTCAATAGCATAATTAAAAGCTTTTGCCATGCGAACGACATCACCTGCTGTTGCTATAGCAGTATTAGCCATAATAGCAGTAGCACCCATTTCCATAGCTTCACAAGCTTGAGAAGGTCTACCAATACCAGCATCTACAATAATTGGTAAGTCGATTTCATCTATGAGAATTTGAATAAATTCTTTTGTACATAAACCTTTATTAGAGCCGATGGGAGCCCCAAGAGGCATTACACAACTAGCACCAGCATTTACTAAATCTCTAGCTACATTTAAATCTGGATACATATAAGGCATAACAGTGAAACCTTCTTTAGCTAAAACTTCAGTAGCTTTGATAGTTTCATAATTATCAGGTAAAAGATATTTACTATCGCGCATAATTTCAATTTTTACTAAATCACTGCCACAAAGTTCTTTAGATAAACGAGCTATGCGAATGGCTTCATCAGCATTTCTAGCTCCAGAAGTATTAGGAAGCAGTGCTATATCTTTAGGAATGTAATCTAAAATATTAGCCATACCACCATTATTTACACGACGAAGTGCTAAAGTTACAATTTCAGCTTTTGCTTCATTGATTGCTGCTTGAATTAATTCTAAAGAATATTTACCAGAACCTAAAATAAATCTTGAATTGAATTGATGTTTTCCTAATTGCCACATAATATGATACCTTCTTTATAAATTATTTTCTAAAATCAATTGAGTGATTAAATTTGCTTGATGACCAGCACAAATAGCTACTCTAGGAGCCATTAAACTATTTTCATTGGATAATGCAGTTTTTTCATCACCACAGATATAAAATTTGCCCATCACCTTACGAGTATGAATTTCATTGCTATGACCAAAACCCGCCATACCACTTCCAGAAATGATATATTTTTCAGGGAAAAGCTCTAATACCTTATTTACTAACATCGCCTTATTTTCAGGAACGTCAAAAGCTTCACAGATGATATCTTCATCTTTAAACAATGAAAAAATATTATCTTCTGTTACCTTTATACAATCAGTAACGATATTTAAATAAGGATTTATCATTTGTAATTGCTCGGCTAGAGCTTGCGTTTTGTATTTATTTAGATGTGAGATGAAATAATGTTGTCTATTGAGATTGCTGATATCTACTTTGTCAAAATCAATTAAATGTAAATGACCTACACCTATTCTAGCTAGTGCCACAGCGATATTAGAGCCTAAACCACCAAGACCGGCTATAGCAACTTTAGCATTATTTAATTTTTCTTGGTTGACTATGCCATGGCGGTCATTTAAAGTTTGATAAATTAATTCTTTTGCCAAAATATCTGCCATTATCAGCCACCACCAACAAAAGTTACGATTTCTAATTTATCATTAGGATTTAAAATAGTTTGTGCATATTTTGCTTTTGGGACTATTTGACCATTTAACTCTATAGCTATCTTATCTAAAGGATAATTATTTTCTTGCAAATAAGTAACTAAATCCATAGGCAAAGATATTTCTTGATTTTGTCCATTAACTATTATCAAAATAAAACCTCCTCATTTTTTATCTTTTGAAAAATTTTATTAAAAAAGGAGTCCACAAAAAGATACACCCGCGGTGGTGCACCCCTTCATGAACTCCTGTTCAATCACATGGTCAACTCTATGTGATTTTAAAAATTAATATATAGATGTGTGTTAAAATAAAAAAGAGATGACAAAATGCCATCTCTTCTAATTGCAAATACATCATAATTATTATCCTACGTTGGCATTATCCAAATCAGGTTATAGGTCGAAGTTCACAACTTCCTCTCAGCCAGTTTACTAGCTCCCTGTTATTAATTTATATATACAATATAATTTATAAATTATCATTTGTCAATAAGTTTAATTATTTTTCTTGAACAACTCACTGACAAGTAAAGAACCTAATATCAAAATCGCTCCAATCCATTGAGAAATACTCATCGGCTCAGCTAAAAGAACTGTGGATAAAATAATCGCAGTTACTGGGTCTAAATAGCTAAAAATAGCAACTTTTTGTGCTGGTAATTCTTGTAGTGAAGAAAAATATAATAAATACGCTATACCTGTATGTATAATGCCTAATATAGACAAAGATAATAACGAAAAACCACTCATGCTCCATGAATTTCCCTGATAGATTACATAAGGCAATAAAATTATTGAAGCTAATAATAATTGAGCAATACTGCTATCAATGGCAGAAATATCTTTGAAAAATTTATTTGCTAAGACTACAATCGCATAAAATAATGCAGCAGATATTCCATACAGTACACCGATAAAATCATTCACACCAGATTGATTGTCATTGAATATGCCAGCGACTAATGCCATACCTAATAAAGATAAAATTACACAGATGATTTTAAATAGCGATAAACTTTCTTTCAATATAAATGGAGATAATAATACTACAAAAGTAGGTGCTAAATAATATGTAAGTGTCGCTGTAGCTATCGTTGTATAATTATATGCTTGAAATAAAAAAATCCAGTTAAAACCTATAGCTACACCAGATATTAATAAATAGCGTAAATTTTTTATTAAAACATTTCGATTTATTTTTTTGTGCAAACATACCATAGCGATAAATAAAATAAAAGCACCTACAAAACCACGCACTAGGGCTATTTGCGAACTTGCAAGTTCGATATTGCGCACAAATAAACCGATACTACCAAAAATAAGCATAGCCGTAATATTTTTTAAAGTTGCATTCATGGAAATCATTCACATCTCTTTCTATATTTATCTAGTCAATAATTATTGTTTATAATATAGCATAAAAACAATATACGTACTAGCTTAAAATTTGTTATAATTGATTTATATTTTATGATTTTAATGAAAGTACGGTGATATGATGATAAAAGCTATTTTCTTTGACATTGATGGTACCTTAGTTAGTTTTAAAACACATAAAATTCCTGAATCTACGATACAAGCTTTACATACATTAAAAGCTAAAGGAATAAAATTATTTATCGCAACTGGTCGTCCGCCATATGACTTGAAATTTTTAATTGATGAATTTGGCGATTTATTCAGTGGTTATATTACTTTTAATGGTCAATATTGTTATGATAGTACAGGAAAAATCTTACACGAAGAATATTTAAATCGCGAAGATTTAATCCAATTTACAAATTACATCAAAGATAAAGATATCGCTTGTGGTTTTATGGAAATAGATTATTTTTATTTTAATCTCTATAATGACCGCTTAGCAAAATTAAAAGAAACTTTAGGAGATACTGCACCTGATAGAGCATTTGATGACGTAAGTCGTGTATCCAATCATAAAACATATCAATTGAATATTTTCTTAAATGAAGATGAAGAACAAGAAGTCTTACCATATTTGCCAAATTGCAAAGCTGTTCGTTGGTGCCCTTATTTTACAGATATCATTCCTAAAGATGGCGGTAAAGGCACAGGTATCAAAAAAGTTTTAGCTCACTACGGCATAGATATCAATGAAGCTATGGCTTTTGGTGATGGCGGAAACGATGTGGAAATGCTTGAAGCTGTAAAATATGGCATAGCTATGGGAAATGCTAATGATAATTTAAAACAGATAGCAGATTTTATCACTTTAGATGTAGATAATGATGGCGTAGCTTATGCTTTAAAACAATATAACGTATTATAAAAATAAACCTACTATAAATTAACTTATTTAAAAGTAATCTATAGTAGGTTTTCTTTAATTAAAATATTTCTTTAACGACGGTAAATACAAAATGAGAATAATTGACTCTAATAAATACGTTAAATTATATGTCAGCCATATACCATCATTACCTAGATAAGACATCAATATTTTTTGGCAGATATAAAAAAATATCACAGCGACAAACATCATATTTCTGATAGAAGCTGTATTGCCAATACCTGTATACATACCGTATAAAAGTAGTCCCACACAAGCACATATTGGATGCAAAATCAGATAGATACTATAATCGTTAGCATAATTAGCCACAATTGCCAAATCAGTCATCATATTTATAAAATACGATTTAGTAATATACATAATCACTGAAATAAAAATTATAAATACAGCTAAACATCTTAAGCTTATCTTTAATACTGAATTTAATAAATTTATATCTTTGTATCCTTTTGCTTTTCCTGAAAATACACTCACACCATTTGCCATACCATCAATAAAGTAGACCACAATAAAAATAATTTCTAAGATAATAGCATTACTAGCTAGTGTAACAGTTCCCATGCTTGCCCCAGCTATGGCAAATAAATTATTTATCGTCAATAAACAAACAGTGCGAAACATTAAATCCACATTTACCTTCATCATGGCTAAAAAAGGCTGTAAAGTTTTTAAACTTTGAATATATTCATTGCGAATAGTTAAGTTCCCTCGTTTATAAATAGCAATAAAACCTACCATACAACCATATATTTGAGCAATCAAAGAAGCATAGGCTACACCTTGAATATTCATATCCATGATAAATACAAATACGATAGATAAGACGATATTCAACACATTCATAGATATTTGCATAAACATAGTATAGCGAATTATCATCTGCCCCATGAGCCAGCCTAGGGTTACATAATTGATTAAAACAAATGGCGCTCCCCATATAATGATATCACAATAATTTTTCATCAATTCAACAACTTGGCTTTCAGGCTTCATGAGCAATGCATAATATTTGAAAATCCATGGATAAATGATTAAAAATATCAAACTTATTACTATAGCTATAAGTAGTGGTCTAGCTAAAGCTAAAAATTTATCTTTGGCGGATTCACTGCCTAAAGCTTGAGCGGAAAAACTTGTAGTAGATACTCTCAAAAATCCGAATAACCAATATATATTGTTAAATAAAATTACTCCCAAAGAAACAGCAGCTATATAAAAAGCTTCTGACATATGTCCCATAACAGCAGTATTTACAGCTCCTAATAGAGGCTGTGTAGCTGTGGATAACATAAAGGGAATAGTTACTTTTAGATATTCTTTATAAGTTAATTGTGATAGCATAAAATCTCCTAATTATATTTTATTTAAAAACGATATTCTAAACGACCAAACCAACGTGTTTTTGTTTTATCATTTTCAATATCATTACCATTAAAATATGAAACTTCACCCATTAAATTTTTAGCAAATATATATCTAGCCCCTAATTCATAACCTTGTTCGCCTGTGAAGCTATTAGTATATGTTGGTAAAAATGTAGCTAGTTCTCCAATATTTTTATATGCAACCCATAATCCATACGTATTTGGTATAGTACGTTTTGCACCTTTATAATTTAATTGAAAAATATAAGCTTGCTCTTGATCACTATTGCCTAAGTCATATTTATTAGCATCTAAATTAGATAAAGCATATACACCACCTAATTTAAAGTTATTATCCAATTTATATTCTTCTGCAACTTCAAAAATTTGCTGTGTATCTTCAAGTTCTCCACTTCTTATATTATGATAAGCAAGTCCTGTTATTAATTTATTTGAAATAGGCATTTCTGCTTGTAATCCTACATAATGCATAGCATCACTTTCTGGATAAGCTTGTTTACCATTATAATGCATTTTCCCATTAACATTGTCGTTATATGGTGAATCAAAATTACCTATCATTGCTGTATAAATATTTTTAGTATCTTTATCTGTATAAGCGTATTTTATACCTTTAATATAATCATCAAAAATCATACCATAGGCAATATCCATATTAGCAAAATCGGCATAATCTACTTTACCTAAAGAAATTGTTCCGCCAAACGCTGGTCCTTGTAGATAAAGCATACGATTATAAAAATGGGATTTATCAGCTCCCTTAGCTTTATAATTTTGTTCATAGTCTATACGATTTTTTATTTTCCAGCCATTATCAATATTTATAGTTGGTTCTAAACGTGTACGCCATAAAGATTTACGCGTTTCACCTTTTTTACCTGGTCGATTATCGTGGCGGACATCATAACGACTTAATCCTTTAATAGTAATTATATCTTGTTTCTCTTTATTAATAATACTTTTTTGTTGCTCTTCTACAATTTTATTATTCGTTTCATCTATATTTTTCGTATCTGTTTTTGCATAGGCAATTCCTGTAGATATTGTCATAGATAAAATAGTAGCAACTAATAATTTAGTTATTAACTTTTTTCGCATAATTGTTGAAAACTCCTTAATAATTATAATCAAAATCAATAAATTTTCAAGAAAAAAACACCTATAAAAAATATTTTTCTTATAGGTGTTTTAGGAGGGATATATTATCCTAGAAAATTAAACTAGGTGGCAAGCAACATAATGATTAGCTGAAAGCTCTTTTAATACAGGTTTTTCTTGCGTACAAATATCTTTACAATATTTACAGCGATTTTGAAATGGACAACCTTTTGGCAAATCTAAAGGACTTGGGATATCACCAGAAAGAGTTTCTATATTTTTATTTTGCTTATTATCTAGAGAAAAAACTGCCTTCAATAATGCTTTAGTATATGGGTGTTTTGCTTCTGTAAGTTTATTTCCGTCAATTTTTTCAACGATATTACCCAAATACATTACAGCTATACGATGACTAAATAGACTAACCAAAGCCAAATCATGACAAATAAAAATATAGGTGATATTTTTTTCTCGCTGTAATTTTACTAGTAATTCAATAATTTTAGCTTGAACAGATACATCAAGAGCAGAAGTGGCTTCATCACAAACAATAATTTCAGGCTCTAGGGCTAAAGCTCTGGCAATAGCTACACGTTGACGTTGACCGCCACTCATATTATTCGGATATCTATCTACAAAATCATCTGGCAGTTCTACTAATCGCAATAATTCTCGAGCTTTCTCTTTTATTTGTGATTTTTTTATTAAATTAAAATTTAATAGCGGTTCACAAATGATATTACCAATTTTCATTTTAGGATTAAACGCTGCTGTAGGGTCTTGAAAAACCATTTGAATATGACGACAATTTTGACGACGTTTTTCTCCTGTTAATTTAGTAATATCTTGATTATGAAAAATAACTTCACCAGAAGTTGGTGCGTGCATATTCATAATAGTTTTTACCAGTGTAGATTTACCACAACCAGATTCGCCAACAATGCCTACTGTTTCTCCAGCATTAATATTAAGACTAACATCATCACAAGCTGTTAAAAATCTATTATTATTAGCTGGAAACTTTTTAGTTATATTTTTTACCTGCATAATAACTTTAGACATAGCGCTGTCCTCCTATTTGTGGAACTGAAGCAAGTAAAGTTTTAGTATATTCTGCCTGTGGTGAATTAATTATATCTTCGGCTTTACCATATTCTACAACTTTGCCTTGTTTCATTACCATAATTTTATCTGACATATAAGCCGCCACACCGATATTATGAGTTACTACAATCATTGCTGTACCACAAGTGCGAGGAATCTCCATTAATTCTTTGACTATTTGTGCTTGAGTGGTAACATCTAAAGCTGAAGTAGGTTCATCAGCAAGCAATAACTCTGGTCTAAAAATAATAGCCATAGCAATACCAACACGCTGACGCATACCACCAGATAATTCAAATGGATATGATTTCATGATATTTTCAGGATTAGGCAAATTCATACGAGTAAGCATTTCTACAGCAAAAGAATATGCTTCTTCATCTGTAACATTATCATGAACTTGTAGATATTCTATAAATTGTTTACCAATAGTTTGAATAGGATTTAACATATTGCCACTATCTTGGAAAATCATAGAAATATTTTTTCCTCGAATGGCTAACCAGTCTCGTACACTGTATTTTAATAAATCATGATTTTCAAAGAAAATTTTTCCATTAGTAATCTTTCCACTATTAGGTAAACTACCTAATATAGCTCTAATTACTGTGGTTTTTCCACTACCAGACTCTCCAACTATGGTCAAAATTTCTCCTCTATCCAAAGAAAAATTAATATCTTTAACTGTAGCTTCTATATTTTTGCTATATTGAATAGTTAAATTAGATACATCAAGTAACATTAATTTACCCCTTTTATGCTTTAGCTGGTTTTATTTTATTAGTAAGCCAATAATAATCCGATGGATACATAACTACACCCTCTAAGCCTTTGGTGCTGATAATATTAGTCTGTGGATAACCTAAGAATAATGCAGCACCGTCATCTAACAAAATTTGTTGCGCTTCAATAATTAATTGACGACGTTTTTCTTTATCAAATTCGACAGATAATTGATTTAAAATCTCATCATATTCACGATTACTATATCCAGAACCATTTTGTGGATTATCTCCATTTACATTAGTTTTCCAATACCAACTTAAATAAATTTCAGGGTCTCCAGTATTAGCAGTTGTAATATTAGAAATGAGTAAATCATAATCGCCATCAATACCCATTTTATCAATAAGATTATAATCTACACTTTTTATATTTATATTAATTCCTACTTTTTTAGCATCAGCTTGTACAGCTTCAGCGTATAAAGGAAGCTCTGCACGGCTATTATACACGACAAAATCAAGACTTAAGTCCTTGCCATCTTTATCTAAAATACCATCTCCATTACTATCAGTCCAACCAGCTTCGGCTAATAATTGCTTAGCTCTTTCTGGATTATATGCATTTGGGTCTGTCAATTCATCAAAGCCATAGTCCATAGATGGCGGTATTGGCGCTTTACCTGGAATAAATGTACCTTTCAATAATACATTATTATAATTTTCTCGATCACAAGCAGAAATCAAGGCAGCACGAACTTTTGGATCACCTAAAATACCTTTTTGATTGATACGGGCAAGTACTGTACGTAATGAAGAAATTTCATCGATATAGAATTTATCATTATTTCTAAATAAATCTATATCTCCAGCTGCGATATTTACAGCAAAATTAACTTCACCAGATTGAAGTGCCATAGCACGAGTATTAGGATCATCAATAGATGGTATTTCTACACGTTCAAAAGGAACTTCGCCGTCCCAATAATATTCATTTCTCACCATTACAGCCTTTTCTTTTACAAAAGACTCTACTTTATATGGACCAGTACAAATTGGACCTTCTTTGGCAAAATCTCTACCTTGTTTCTCTGCACTAACATCTACAATAATAAATAATGGGTCAGCCAAAAATCCAGGCATATTAGGTTGAGGTTTGCTTGTTGTGATTATTAAATTTTGACCATCAGCCTTCATTTCTGTGTATTCAAAGAAAGTTTTGGCTCGAGTATTTTTAGTAAAAGCACGTTCAATAGATTTTTTTACAGCTTCAGCTGTTACTAGATTGCCATTAGAAAATTTCACATTATCACGGATTTTAAAAGTCCATGTTAAATGATCATCGCTAATAGACCAACTTTCCGCAAGCCATGGCTGAACATTCATTTTTTCATCAAATTTTGCCAAACATTCACCAATAGCATAACGCATTACAACCCAGCCAAAATAATTCTGTGTTGGCTCTAAAGTATCTGCAAAATTTGTAACTCCAAATTTCAAAGTAGTTTTATCTACTGTATTTTCAGAGCTACAACCAGCTATTATACCTGCGGTCAATATACCACATAGACTTAAACTAATAGCCTTCCATAATTTTTTCATTCTAAAACTTTTCATATTCAACCTCTTTTCTTATCAATAAAATCTATCAATCTTGTCTAGGGTCTAAGATATCACGTAAACTATCTCCCCAAAGATTAAATATAGCTACTACTATAAAAATAGCTAACCCTGGATAAATCATCAGCCATGGGGCAGTTTGTATATATTGTCGACCTTCATTGAGCATTAATCCCCATTCTGGTGTAGGTGGTTGAGCACCAAAACCTAAAAAAGATAGACCCGCTATTTCCATCATCATAGTCCCAATATCCATTGCACCTGTTATTACAATCATTGGCAATATATTTGGTAATATGTGGCGCCATAAAATATTAATAGTTGTTGTACCATTTACTTTAGCAGCTATGATAAAATCATTATTACGTAATCTTATGACTAAACTACGAACTAAACGAGCATATTTTGCCCAACTTACTATTACTAAAGCAAAAATTGTATTTATAATACTTCCACCTAAAATACCAGCAATAGCAATTGCTAAAATTACACCTGGGAAAGACAACATAATATCAGCTAAACGCATCAATACAATTTCTACTTTACCACCAAAATAACCTGATAAAATGCCAACTAAAGAACCAATAGTCGCCGTTAATATAACTAAACAAATAGTCATAAATAATGAAGTTTGTGTACCATAAATTATTCTGGAAAAGGTATCTCTACCTAATTTATCAGTACCTAAAATATGTTCACCGCTTGGCATCTGCAATACATTGGTCATATTCGATTCATAAGGGTCATGTGTAGCAATAATAGGTGCTAATATAGCAATTAGAATTACTAAAAAAACCAAAAATGTATATACAGAAAATAATTTATTATTCTTTATAAATTTAATCATCTTGAATCTCCTTTTTTCAGCCTAGGATCAAGATATGTATACGATAAATCTACTAAAAAATTAATTACTGTATACACAATAGAAATCCATAAAACAAATCCTTCGATTAATGGATAATCACGCATAGTAATAGCATACACTGCCATTCTCCCCATACCTGGCCAAGCAAAAACTGTTTCAATAACAGCAACACCACCTAATAACCAACCGATGGACATACCTAACAAAGTTATTAAAGGTAAAATTGCATTAGGCAAAATATGTTTCCATAAAATAGCTTTTTCAGACAATCCTCTAGCTCTAGCACCTATTACATAATCTTGATGTAATTCATCTAAAATAACAGTACGCACTTGCCTAGTATATTTTGCCGATTGATAGATAGCTAAAGTAAGTGCTGGTAACACTAATCCACTTGGTGTTACACTAGCAGTAGCTATAGGAAATAATCCCAATTTTAAGCCAAAAATATATAATAAAATCAATCCTACCCAAAAACTTGGCATAGATACACCAATAAAAGAAAAGATTCTCACTAAAAAGTCAGGAATTCTATTGCGATGTGTAGCGGAAAAAATTCCCAAAGGAATGGAAATAATTATAATTAAAATAATTGTAGTCAAAGCTAATAAAACAGTCCCTGCAAAACCTTCCATTAACTTATCTATTACAGGTTTTTTTCCTGAATAAGAAATTCCCATATCGCCTTGTGCTACACCTAAAAGCCAATTGCCATATTGTACAAGAAATGGATCATTAAGTCCCATTTCTTCACGAGTTTGCTCTATTATTTCTTGAGAAACAATAGTATCTGAAGCCTCTAAAACCATGGCTGCTGGATCACCAGGTGATAAATAAGTTAAACAAAATGTTAAAAAACTAACACCAATTAATGTAATTACTAATTGAATTAAACGATTTATTAATCGTTTCAAATTAAAACAACCTCCTTATTTTTTTCATTATTATAGATTAAAAAGCTCCTCTCCTTTCTTCCGTTAAGGCAAACAAAAAAAGTCTGCCTTTGCTAGCAGACTTTTAAGAGAAACATACAATTATAAATATAAGAAAAAAAGCCTAATTCTTATAGAATTAGGCAGTATTATACAATATTTATATCTGTATAAATCGCCTTCCCATCGCTCGCAGGTAATAACAGTGATTATTAAATAGGCAGTTCTCCTGGCTTAGAGTCATAGCTATTCACGCCTTCCCAAGAAAATGATTTATTCTCAGTGACATAATTGTGAAATCGCTCGTCTTTACAGTGGCGGGACCGCTCCGGCTTATACCGAATTCCCTATTAAGTCTGTATAGACACCTATTCTATCTATATTTTATTACTTATGTTTTATGTTATCATTAGTGATAATATTTGTCAATTATCTTATAATAAATTTCATTAATTTTATTATTACTAAAAACTTTATATAAGATATATAGTTTTTGTAAAGCTGTTAACTTATTGGCGGATTGATAAAAATATTTAAAAATTATAGCCACAAAAAATCTATTTAAAATAGACTTTTGTATATTATTTTTCTCATAGCTTATTGTTTTTATAGATGATATAATTATGAATATAAAATTTATAATTGTTATCAATATTATAATATAAAGAGAGGGATTTTCATGTATGAAGATTTAATTGAAGAAAAAGTTTCTTCCGAAGATATTTTTGATGGGGTATTACTTCATGTAAAGCGTGATTATGTAAAATTACCAAATGGTAATAAAGCTGTTCGTGAATGGATAAAACATCAAGGTGCTTCTGCTGTTATTCCTGTATTGCCAAATGGTAATATTATTTTAGTGCGTCAATATCGTTATCCTATCGGCAAAGTAACTTTAGAAATTCCTGCTGGCAAATTAGATAGTGTAGATGAAGACCCATTAATTTGTGCTAAACGTGAATTATCTGAAGAAACAGGTTATACTGCTAATAAATACACACAAATTCATAAATTAGCTACTACTGTTGGTTTTTCTAATGAATGGATTTATATTTATTTAGCACAAGATTTAGTAAAAGGTAAACAACATACTGATGATGATGAATTTATAAATCTAGTAGAAATGCCACTAAGCGAAGCTGTCGATTTAGTTAATAAAGGTGAAATTTTTGATGCTAAATCTGTTGTTGCTATTTTAATGGCAGAAAAATTGTGCAAACAATAATTTATTTATATTTGTTATTTAAAAATTTAGGAGGTATTTAATGTTTGGTTTTGGTCCAGATATGATTTATGCAATCCCAGGTTTATTGATTGCATTGACTGTTCATGAATATGCTCATGCTAAGGTTGCTGATAATTTAGGAGATTTCACTCCTCGTATGAATGGCAGATTAACTTTAAATCCTGTAGCTCATATTGACCCTATTGGATTGATTATGTTATTTTTTGCTCAAATAGGTTGGGCAAAGCCTGTACCAATTAATTTAAATAATTTTGATGATTGGCGTAAAGGTGAAATGCAAGTTTCCTTAGCAGGACCATTAGCTAATTTAATCACAGCTTTTGTAGCTTCAATATTTTTTGCTCTTTGTTTTAAATATAGTTTTGCTCCTCATTGGCTTGTTATGGTATTACAATTAATCATTATTTATAATGTAAATTTCGCTATTTTTAATTTAGTACCTATTCCACCACTTGATGGTTCTAAAATCTTATCTTCTCTATTACCAGGTAGATTAGCTTATAAATATCAATCTTCTGTAATTAATCGCTATAGCTTTTTTATTCTAATCGCTCTTGTTTTTACTGGAATATTGGGTTTTATCATTCACCCTATCAGTAACTTTATTATAAGCATTTTAAATCTTATTATCTCTATTATTATTTAATGAGTTTTTTATGCAACAAGAACAATATAAGGTACATTTAGAATCCTTTGAAGGGCCATTAGATTTATTATTGCATTTGATTGAAAAAAATCGTATTGATATTTATGATATTCCTATTGCTCTATTGACGGAACAATATATGGATTATCTTGCTAAATTTAAAGAGTTTAATATTGAAGTAGCTAGCGAGTTTTTAGTCATGGCAGCTACATTATTACAAATCAAATCCAAAATTTTATTACCTGATACTAAGGTAGAAGAAGTAAATGAAGATGATACTGACGAGGTTGACCCACGAAAAGAATTAGTCGAACGATTATTAGAATATCGTCGTTATAAAGAAGTCAGCAGTATTTTAGGTGAAATGGCAGATGAAGCTGGCAAAAGATTTTTTCGTGAAGCTTCTAATCTACCGACAAAACATTTGCCACCTAAAGGGCTTGATGTAAAACTTTTGTGGCAAGCATTTCAAAATGTGCTAGAAAGCCAAATTGAAAACGAACCTCTTGTAGCCAATGTTGCTCGAGAAAAATATACTATTGAAGATAAAATCATCTCTTTATTGGCTTTGCTTAAACAACATGGCGGAAATATTTGTTTTAACACTGTATTTCAATATAGTGAGCATAAGATTTCTAAATCTGAGTTAATCACCACTTTTTTAGCTATGTTAGAATTAATTAAAATAAAGAGAATAACTGTATATCAGACAAGTATATTTTCACCTATTTATTTAAAAATCAATGATGAAATCGAATCTTCTGATAACGATATCATTGTTGATAATACTGAAAGTAATTAAAGATTGTTAATAGATGATTTTTTTGATAAAAATTCATGAAAATAGACGCTTATAAGCGTCTATTTTTTTATTTCTCCCCTCGAAAATAATATTTTATTTATTAATTATAATAAAATATTATTTCTTAATTTATTTTTAATCTAAATATCATTTGTTATTATTGAGTCTAAGTTGTATAATATAAATAATATATATATTTATATTAATATTATTCAAATTAATAATCCTATATATTAATTAAAATAATATAATATAAAACTTAGCGATAACTAAGTAAAGGAGAATATTTTATGATTATCAAGCCAAGAGTAAAAGATTTTATCTGTTTAACTTCTCACCCTGAAGGCTGTAAAGAAAATGTACGCCGTCAAATCGAATATGTAAAAAGTCAGCCAAAGGTTGAACTTGGTAAACGTGTATTAGTATTAGGTGCTTCTACAGGTTATGGCTTAGCATCTCGTATTTGTGCAACATACGCGAGCGGTGCTTCTACAATTGGAGTTATTTTTGATAAACCAGCGCATGGTAAAAGAACTGCAACTGCTGGTTGGTATAATACAGCTGCTTTTGAAGAATTTGCAAAAAATGATGGCTATTATGCTAAAACAATAAATGGTGATGCTTTCTCTCAAGCTATTAAAGAAAAAACTATTGAACTTATAAAAAAAGATTTAGGCAAAATTGATATGGTCGTTTATTCCTTAGCTGCCCCTCGTCGTACAACAGATGATGGAACTATGTATTCTTCCGTATTAAAAACTGTTGATGAACCTTTCACTGCTAAAACTTTAAATTTAAAAACAAATGAATTAACTGAAGCTACTTTACCTCCTGCTACTCCTGAAGAAGTAGAAGCTACTATTAAAGTTATGGGTGGCGAAGATTGGGCTGATTGGATGCATGCTTTAAAAGCTGCTGATGTTTTAACTGAAAATGCTTGCACTGTAGCATATTCTTATATTGGTTCTAAGATTACATACCCAATATATTATGAAGGTACTATCGGTGCTGCTAAACAACATCTTTACAAAACAGCTGATGCTTTACGTCAAGAAGGTTTTAATGCTATTATCTCTGTAAATAAAGCTTTAGTTACACAGTCTAGTTCTGCTATTCCTATTGTTCCTTTATATGTGGCGGTTATGTATCGTGTAATGAAAGATAAAAATGTTCATGAAGGTACTATCGAACAAATGTATCGTTTATGGCATGAATACCTCTCTCAACCACAACCAAAAGTAGATGATGAACACCGTATTCGCATTGATGATTTAGAAATGAGAGACGATGTACAAAATACTATTTTTGAATACTGGGATAAAGTAACTACTGAAAACTTAACTCAATATGCTGATGTAGATGGTTATTGGAATGACTTCTACAATCTCTTTGGCTTTGGTTTTGATAATGTAGATTATGATGCTGATGTAAATCCAGAAGTAAATCTTGATTTAGTTGAATAATACAAACTCAAACAAATTTATATATTTTTTAGAGTAGAGAGTCTTCTCTACTCTATTTTTTTTGATAAAAAGTTTCCACTAATGATAAAAGCAGTAATGTATTTAAACATTACTGCTTTTTGTTAATTCTAAAGGATTTTCACCATATTTATTTGGACCATTTGTTCCTTTAGCCAGAATCAAATACAAAATAAAAATGAAATAACCAAAAGGGAAAACGATAGGAAATATTATCCACCAACCACTAAAATTCAAATCGTGCAAACGTCGTATCATCAAAAAATTAAGTGGTAAAAATAATATTATTAAGATTAAAGAAGCTACTAAAATAAGTAAAATAGGAATTACTTCTATTTGTGATAAAACATTTAAATCATTTACATTTTCGCCTAAAATAGCAATAGATAATGCACTAGCTAAACCTAATAAAGTAATAATCCCTATAAAAGCCAATGATATGACAATCAAAAAGATTATATAATAAATAAATGGCTTTCGATTTAATCTACCTTCTGTAGAGAAATATTTTTCTTCTAAATTCATAAAAAACTCCTTATAAATCCAAACTTAAAGGGTCTTTTCCATATTTATTATCACCATCAGTCCCTTTTATTAAACATAAATAAGCAAAAAATAGCATATTTATCAATGGAATTACACATAAAATTATCCATACAGCCGATTTATCTAAATCATGCAAACGTTTAATTCCTAAAAATAAACTAGGTAATAATGCTAATTCAATCAATGTAGATACTATACTTACACTAATATCAACTACTGTCCCATCTGTCGTACTGATAATCACTAAAAACGTTGGTATTATCAAAAATAGACAAAATAAGATAAAACATACTGCATATAAGATAAATATTTTACGATTTATGCGACCTTTTGTAGATAAAAATCGTTCTTCTAGAGATGCATTTTTCATTTTATTTTTATCTCCTTGAATTTTATTTTACTTATATTATAAAATAAAAATTCATTATTTAATAGTTTTTGCAATAAAAAAAGCATAGTATGACGCTATGCTTGTATATTTTATCTATTTTTTCATGCGCTATAAGCTTTTTTAGTAACTAAATTAGCCAATTTATTAATATAATAATTAGTAAAACGAACTTCAATATCACGAGTAAATTGAGCTAAAATATTATTATCTTTTAAAATGCCTTCATGATAATCTATAACCAATTGTAAATCTTGATTTAAATCTATTTTCTGACCATACATATCATAAGCAAAAATCTGTGTATTAATAATTTCAATAATGAAATCAACTCCAACACCTAAATCATTATTGCAAATTGTTTGCCATTCATTTGCATCAAATTCTCTAGCTAAAAGATTTCTTTCATATACTAAATAATCTTTATGGTTATATCTATATTTTTTCATTACTAATGACATTATGCCCAACTCCTTAAACAGTAATTATCTATAATCAATATCTTTGTTTCATATTTTCAAATTGATTATATTATATATTATAGATATAACAAATACTATATGATAAATGCAAAAAACATTGCAAAAAATGCTCTAAAATTTTATCGTTGATAAAAATTTTTTTGCCAAAAAGCGTAAGATAAAGTATAGTATAATTTATGAAAAGAGGGATAGCTATGGAATATCAAAAAAAAGGCTATTTAACATCTTATTTTAAATTATTTCATCTCAAAGATGTCCAAAAAATAGAAATCAAAGCACATTATCACGAATTTGATAAAATAATTTTATTCTTAAGTGGTAAAGTTAAATATAATATTGAAGGACAAACTTATCAATTATTTCCCTATGATATTGTTTTTGTACCTCATAATTGTATTCATTATCCTACTATTAGCGATACAGCAACATATGAACGTATTGTCCTTTATATTGACCCTAATTATCTAAAAAATAAAATAGATACTACAGATAAATTAGATTTTTGTTTTAATTATACTCAAGAACATAATTCATATGTTATGAATTTAGACAATATCAATGAAAATGATATCTTGAAACAAATCCAAATTTTAGAAAACTCCTTTAATGATAAAGGTTTTGCACATAAGTTATACAGTAATCTAAAATTCTTAGAGTTCATGATTTTAATAAATAGAGCCATTATCAATGATAATAAAAATTTGACTATTCATCATAAAGTTTCCTATGATAAAACTATTAATTCTGTTATTGATTATATAAATGAACATTTATTTACAGAATTAAATATTGATTATCTAGCTAATCATTTTTTTGTAAGTAAATACTATCTAATGCGAAAATTTAAATTAAAAACGGGCTACAGTATTCATCAATATATATTAAATAAACGATTAATAGTGGCTAAAGAAAAGATTAAATCTGGAATAGCTTTAACTCAAATATGCTTTGACTGTGGCTTTAAAGACTATTCTACTTTTTCAAGAACCTTTAAACAAATTTTTAAACAAACACCAAGAGAATTCAAAAAAGCTCTTAATGAAAAAACTGATATATATAAAGAGGCTAAACAATATGAATAATATCTTAGAACTTCCTCAACTAATAGCAAAATTTAGTTATGAATTACCTAAAAATCAAACAGTGCTAATAAGTGGAGGTAATCCACCTGATGTACAGTGGTTAAAATCCATCTGTGAAAATAAAAATATTTTTTGTGCTGACCATGGTATAGATATATGTAAAGAAGCTGATATCAAACCACTTCAATTAATTGGTGATGGTGATAGTGCTACTTCTGAAGCATGGCAATGGGCTGTAGATAATGATGTTACTATAACAAAAGTTCCTACAAAAAAAGATGTTACTGATACGCAATTAGCACTTCAGATAATTGATGATAAATATCCAGCTTCAACTGTCATTTTAACAGGTGCATGGGGCGGACGTTTTGACCATGCTTTTAGCACTATATTTAGTTTTAATGGCATGTTAAATAAAAATTTTTGTGGTTGTATTGCTGATGAAAAAGAAATTTTATTCTTTTTACATAATGAAGAACATCTAACCCTAAATCTCAAACAAACACCAAAAGCCATCTCACTACTTCCTTTAGGTGGCACTTGTAGCGGTGTTAGCATCAATGGTGTATATTGGCCACTTGACCAAGTCATGCTCAATAATAATTTACCTTATGCTGTAAGTAATGAAGTAAATAATAAAGAAAATACCATCTGGATATCCCAAAAACAAGGTATATTAGGTGTATATCTATACTTTGAATAAAAATTATATTAATAGAAAAGCAAGATATATTACTTAGTATCTTGCTTTTTTTACTCAAAAAACATATGGTTCTTTACCAGAAAAATCAGCTATTGTGCCATGAGGATTTTCTAGATAAAATACTTTAAAAATAGGATTATCAGCTGTTTTATATTGACTTTTAATAATAGGATTATTCATATAAGCTTCTTTTATTTCCTTATTTTCTTCAAAAACAACTTTTCCATTTAAACGAAGCCATGCATATTGAGGAGAAGCAATAGATATTTCAATATATGGATTTTTTTGCATATCTTTATAAACATCTTTAGTATTATTTGTACTAAATCAAAGTTTATTATCTTTTGCTAAAACAAACATAAATGGTCTACATTTTGCTTTGCCGTCTCTACCAACTGTGGCAAGATATTGTACAGGATTTTGTTGTAAAAATTCAATTACTTTTTTCATTATAAAGACCTCCTAGAAAATTTTCATTTCTTATTTTTATAAAACCTATTTTATACTTGCGATATATAGCTGTAAAGTAAGCACTTTTTTGTTATTTAGTTACCTCTAAGTAACAATTATATAAACTATAGGATTTTTTATAGATAAAAATTTTTAAATTTAATTCATAAATTGACTTTCTTAATTTTCATTTATATAATAAATAATAATTTATCTAGAAATGGTGAACATATTATGCTAAAAACAAAAAAATTACCCCAATGTCCTGTAGAAACAACACTTATGTTAATAGGTGATAAATGGAAAGTATTAATTTTACGTGATTTGGCTTCGGGAACAAAAAGATTTGGTGAATTAAAAAAATCTCTAGGAAATATTTCTCAAAAAGTGTTAACAACTCAATTAAGAGATATGGAAAAAAACGGTCTTATTTATCGAACAGTATATGCTGAAGTTCCTCCGCGTGTTGAATACACTTTAACCGAAACAGGTATTAGTTTAAAACCTATTCTAGAAGCAATGAAAACTTGGGGCGAAGCTTATCAAATGAAACTATCTCAATAAAAAAAGCGTTATAATCTGATGTGCACCCAAAATATTGGACATATTAATTAGGCTACTAATTGAGACTTAGTTCTGTATTCTACAGGACTAAGTCCTTTTAGTTTTATCTTTATCCGTTTTGTATTATAATATTTTATATAAGATTTTAACTCTTTTATAAAATCTTCAACGGATTTGAATTTTTTTAAATAGAATAATTCGCTTTTTAGTAAACCAAAGAAATTTTCTATTACGGCATTATCTAAGCAATTGCCTTTTCGGCTCATGCTTTGGATAATGCCTTTTTCTTTTAATAATTGAACTGCACCCCAAAAGTTGGACAAAAAACAACTTTTGGGGTGCAGTTCAGATTATAACGCTTTTTTTATTTAATTTTCTTCAGCAACTACATCACGTCTTAAAATTGTATATGGCACAACAGGTTTATCCATTTTCATAGTAATAATCTGTTGTGGATGTGGTGCTACTTCTATGGAAATACCTTCATCATTAAACATTTCTGTAATAGTTTGTTTAAATAAAGGTGCATCAGGCTGGAAGAATTCTATTTCTTGTCCAACTGTTAAATGATTACGTTGCTGTATAGTAGCAATTTTAGTTTCTTCATCATAATCAAGTACTAAGCCTACAAAATCAGATGTATGTTCATAAGATGTTGTGTTGTAAATTTGATCATCACAAGAAGTTTTATGATAAGAGAAACCACTTGTATATTCACGATGAGAAACTTTATTTAATTCATCTATCCATTCTTGTTTAATCGTGAATTCTTCTGGATTTTCAAAATAACTATCGATAGCATGACGGTATGCACTTACTACACTAGCTACATAATGAATAGATTTCATGCGACCTTCAATTTTTAAGCTATCTACACCACATTCGATGATATCTTTTAGATAAGGAAGTAGACACATATCTTTAGAATTAAAGAAATATGTTCCATTTTCATCTTCAGTTACAGGGAAAAATTGACCAGGACGTTTTTCTTCAGTTAAATTATATTTCCAACGGCAAGGTTGAGTACATGCTCCACGATTAGAATCTCTACCTGTTAAATAATTGCTAATTAAGCAACGACCAGAATAAGAAATACACATTGCACCATGTACAAACATTTCTAATTCCACATCAGTTTTTTCGCGAATTTCTTTTATTTCAGCAAAAGAAAGTTCACGAGCTAATACAACGCGTTCTGCTCCTAAATCTTGCCATGCTTTAACAGCTCTCCAGTTTGTATTATTAGCCTGTGTACTGATATGAACTTCAAGATTTGGCACTTCATTTTTAATGAGCATGAATAAACCGATATCAGATACTAAAACAGCATCAACACCAACCTCTACCAATTCTTGTAGATATGGTAAAATTTCATTTATATCATTATTATGTGGAAAAATATTTGCTGTTACATAAACTTTTCTACCACGTTCATGGGCAAACTTAACGCCTTCAATCATTTCTTCTTTAGAAAAATTACCGCCATAAGCACGAAGCCCAAAGCGTTTTCCACCAAGATATACAGCATCTGCTCCATATAAAATAGCCATTTTTAATTTTTCTAAATTTCCTGCTGGTGCTAATAATTCAGGTTTTTTTATTGTATTTTGCATTGTTCCTCCAAATAATTAATTAGTTTTCAATCTTTTAGTTAAAGCCAAACCATCGCCATTTTCAAAAATCTCTGTTGTAAATTTATCTGTATCACTTACCATAGCAATATATTCACGCAATCTTTTTACAATCGTCTTATATCGGCGAGGTGGCTTTTCTTCACTCATTACATAACCGCGAAATAATACATTATCAGCTAAAATAATGCCATCATCAGCTAATAATGGTAATACTTTCTGCAAATAATCAGGATATTGTCCTTTCGCTGCATCGATAAAAACCATATCAAATTTATAATTTTTATCTAGTTTTTCTATATTTTTAGCGGCATCACCTAAAATAATTTTAATCTGTTCTCTATATGCAGATTGATTTATAAAATCTTGAGCCTGTTTTGCGCGTTCTTCATCTAATTCCAAAGAAATAATCTTTGCATTTTCTGCACCATAATAAGTAGTTAATAATGCAGAATAACCTATCGCAGTACCAATTTCCAAAACTCTTTGTGGCTTATATTTTTTTATTATCTCAATAAAAACCTTTCTGCCATTTTCATTGATAATTGGTACTTTATTTTCTTTCGCAAAATCTTCCATTTGCTTAAATAAAGCTTCCACGTTTTAATTCCTCTTACTTATTATTTATTCACCATATATTTCTTCAATAACTTTTAAATGTTCATCATACGTTACACTATAATGATTATGACCTTCACTATCTGCAACAAAATACAAATAATCTGTAGTTGCTGGATATAACACAGCCTCAATAGAAGCAAGACCTGGATTTCCAATTGGTCCTGGAGTCAATCCTTCATGTTGATACGTATTATATGGAGAATCTAGTTTTGTATCTTCAATGCTAAATTCTTCCTTATGTTCATCTAAAGCATATTGAATAGTCGCATCAGATTGTAACATCATATGATTTTCTAGTCGTTTGAAAAACACATCAGCGATAATTGGTCTATCTTCTGCAAATTTAGCTTCTTTTTCCACCAAAGATGCCATAGTTACCAATTCAAAAATAGATAAATTTTCCTCTTTAGCACGTTCACGCATTTCACTATTTAACCTATGGTCAAAATTATCTACCATGATTTGCATGATTTGTTTTGCACCATAAGACCTATCAATATCGTAAGTATCAGGAAATAAAAAACCCTCTACAGCATATTTGATATCCTTATTTTCTGTAGCTTCCTTCATATAATCATATGGAGTATAATCTTTTGCTACTTTGCAAAATTCCTCTTTTGTAGTCAAATTTTCTTTTTCTAATAAATTAGCAATATCTTCTACAGTGAAGCCTTCTGGAATAGTTATTCTGACTACTTGATTTTCTGACCCTTGAACCAATCTATCAAGAACAGAATTTATATTCATACCCACACGAAAATAATAAATACCCTCTTTAAATTGAGTATCCTTACCTTCCAAACGAGCTAAAATGCGAAAACCAAGACCATTGTTTATTATAGCATGTTCTTGCAAATTTTGAGCAATTTCTTCTGTAGACATGCCACTTTCTATTTTTATAGAAATATTATCTCCATGTCCTTCATCATCGCCGATGAAAAATAAATTATATCCGCCTAAAAATATCAATACTACAGCCAAGCCAATTCTAACTTGATATTTAGTAGTAGTTAATATAGATTTTATCTTTTCCCACATAAATAATTAATCACCATCTCACTTAGCTATATTTAATATTTTTGACGTTCTTTCAATGCACGTTCAACATCACGTTTGGCAGCTTTTTCTGCTAAAGCTTGACGTTTATCATAATTTTTCTTACCAGTAGCAAGACCTAAAGCCACTTTTGCTCTACCTTTGCTAAAATAAACTTTTAATGGTACTAATGTAAAACCTTTTTCTTTGATCTTACTGGATAATTTTACTATTTCTATTTTATGCATCAGTAATTTTCTAGCACGAAGTGGATCATGATTGAAAATATTGCCCTGTTCATAAGGACTGATATGCATATTATCCAAAAAGATTTCATTGTTTTTGATTTTAGCAAAGCTATCTTTTAAATTAGCTTTGCCAGCACGAAGAGATTTAACTTCTGTACCTACTAAAACAATCCCAGCTTCATATGTTTCATGAATAAAATAATCATGACGAGCCTTTCTATTTTCACAAACAATTTTTACACTTGCATTTTTCTTTCCCATAAAATCAACCTTACTTATTGTCTAAAATATTTATTTTTTACGGCGTTTGCCTTTTGAAACTCTATCACGCACACGTTCTTTGGTGCCACTTTTTTTACGAGTTTTCTTCGTATAAATTTTATCATAAAAAGCACTTTTCTTGTTATCTTTTTTCTTACCTTCTATTTTTGCAATAGATTTCTTTCTTTTTTCCTCTATTTTTTTATGCTCTTTATCTTTACGTTTTTTGCGTTTATATTTATCCGCTTGCTTTTTGCTTGCTTTATTTTCTTTAGAAAAATTTTCCTTAATCTTTAAATCTTTTTTCACATTATTATTGATTTCTGTAAAAAATGGTTTAGCGATTATATCATCTTCAAAAACAAGTGGCATCTTACCATTATCTTTTAAAATAAAATCAATAGAACGTTCTTTGATACTTGCTCTTGTCAAAATAACAGTTACTTCATCACCTAAACGATATCTGAAATTAGTCATTTCGCCAACGAGTGCATATTCTTTCTCCATATATTCATAATAATCATTTACCATAGTAGATACATGAACTAAACCTTCTACGCCATTATCTAATTCTACAAAAATACCAAAAGCAGTAACACCACTGATAATACCATGGAATTCATTACCCAAGAAACGAGCCATATATTCAATTTCTTTAATTAAAGTCGTCTCACGTTCTGCTTCTGTAGCCACACGCTCTTGTTTAGATGTATGTGTAGCCACTTCAGGTAATCTTGATTTCAATTTTTCTTGACGTTCTGCTGTCATTTTTCCATTTAATTGTTCTTTTAATAAACGATGAACGATTAAATCTGGATAACGTCTAATTGGTGAAGTAAAATGCGTATAGTATTTAGCAGCTAAGCCAAAATGCCCTAAATTTTCTGCTTTATATTTAGCTTGTTGCATACTGCGCAAAGCTACAGCAGAAATAATTTTTTCTTCTGGCTTTCCTTTTATAGAATTTAATACTTCTTGAACAGCTCTAGGTTCAATTTCACCTTCAGTATTGCGATTTAAATGCAAATTAAAATTAGCCAATAATTCATTTAAGGCAAACATTTTATCTTCTACAGGCTCTTCATGCACACGATAAATAAAAGGTAATTCTTTTTTAGCCATATATTCAGCTACAGTTTCATTCGCCACTAACATACATTCTTCAATGATAGATTCACCCAAACCATGCTCACGTTTTACAAGACCTACAGCTTGACCTTTAGCATTTAATTTTACCTTAACTTCAGGAATATCAAAATCTATAGAACCACGCATTTGACGTCGTTTATTTAAAACTTTATATACTGCTTCTAAATTATGCAACAATGGCAAAATATCTTGATTGTCCTCAATCATTTGCACATCTTTTTCCACTAAGATACGATTTACTAATTTATACGTTAATCGACGATATACATGAATAACTGTAGGGAAAATATCGTATTTAATAACAGAGCCATTTGAGTCAATTTCCATTTCTGCACACATGGAAAGTCTATCTTCACCAGCATTTAAACTACAGATACCATTAGATAATTCTACAGGTAACATAGGAATAACTCTATCCGCCAAATATACACTTGTACCACGATTATATGCCTCTTTATCTAAAGGTGAAAATGCTTTTACATAATGACTAACATCAGCAATATATACACCTAAGAAAAAATTCCCATTTGGCAATTTTTCTGCATAAACACCATCATCTAAATCTTTGGCATCTTCACCATCAATAGTTACAATTTGTAAATGGCGTCTATCCTTGCGTTTATTGCATTCTGCCTTACTAGGTACTTGCTCAATCTGTTTAGCTTCTTCTTGTACATCTACAGGGAATTGCTCTGATAAATCATATTGACGCATTACTGATAAAATATCTACACCAGGTGCACCTATTTTCCCAAGAACTTCTATAATTTTCCCTTCTGGACTATGATTTTTTGTCGGCCATTTAGTGATTTCAGCAACTACTTTCATGCCTACTTTTGCCCCATTAAAATTGCGACCTTCAATAAAAATATCTTGATTTAAACGGCTATCATCGGGCACTACGAAACCAAAAGTTCTACTGCTTTCAAATGTACCTACAACTTTATTATTAGCACGTTCTAATATACGAATAACTTCGCCTTCACGCTTAGTAAAACTACTTCTTTCAGTAGTAATGCGTACTAAAACCTTATCATTATTCATCGCTGAATTTAACATACCAGCAGGAATGAAAATATCATCAACTTTAGCTTTACCTTCTTCTAGCCCATTATCTGGAATAACAAAACCAAATCCTTTAGCTGTAATACTCATTTTCCCTATAACCAAATTCATATGTTTTGGTAAACCAAATAGACCGCTTCGATTTTGAATTAATAGATTTTTTCGCTCTAATTCTTCCATCACAGAGGGTAATTGCTTTATCTCATCTGCTTCTAAAGCCAAAGCATATAATAAATCTTCCGGACTCATCGGTCTTTTAGCTTTAGTTTGCATATATTCCATTATTTTTTCTTGTAAACTCATAAATTTATCCTCTATCTAATCTCTAAATAATTTATTTCAAAAATTTCTCTATTTTATTAAATAATTTATCATGTTCAATATCTAAAGTAACTAAATGACCTGAAAAATTCAATTTAAATAATTGTTTATCCTTGCTACCAATATGGTCATAAATATATTGACCACTTTCTTCTTTTACTGTATGGTCATTTTTACTTTGAACAATCAAAATTGGTTTTGAAATTTCTGGTAGAATTTCTTTTGTTTTGGCTATTATCTCTAATAATTGATGCACACAGACAAGTGGCATTTTATTATAAGATACATTGTATCTCTTAGCTAGTTCAGGTAATTCTCGTCTATTTTTACGCTGATATCGTCCCACTGATTTTTCAAGTGGTGGTAAAAATCTTAAATTGCGTTCATTAGCTATATATACAGGAGCAGACATTGAAATTATTTTTTTCACAGGAAAATCCCTGCCAATTCGCATAGCTAATAAACCGCCCATAGATAGACCAATTACAGATATTTCACTGCAAATGCCACGCAATAAATGATATCCATCACATGCACTATGATACCATTCATGCCAATTAGTATTAGCCATTTCTTCTACAGTTGTACCATGACCAGCCAAGCGCACACCTAATACAGTATAACCTTGTCTGTATAAATAATTTCCTAATAATATCATTTCAGAAGGCGAGCCTGTAAATCCATGTATCAATAATACACCCTTTGAACCTCCAGGTAACAAAAATGGCTCTGCACCACTAGTAATCATAAAAATACCTCCTAAATTTTAAAATATTATTATAAATGACTTATTAAATAAAATATTACACTATTTGATAAAAAAAAATCTCTATCTACTTTAAATTAATTCAAATAGATAGAGAATAGTTTTTTATGCTACCATTTTAGCTATGATTAAAGTAATTATCATAAACAGTACAGCAAAAAACACAGTGAAACGGGCCATTAATGCGTCCATACCGCGAGCACTGCTACTAAAAGCCGTTTCATTTTGTCCTGATAAACTTCCCATGCCAGCAGTCTTACCTTCTTGCATAAGCACAGAAGCAATCAAGCCAATTGCTACTAACGCATCTATAATCATCAAAATAGTCAATAACATATTTATCCTCCCCACAAACTTAAACCTGCTAGTACTATAATAGCATATCTATATCTTTGATTACAAGTTATAAATTCGCTAGAATAAAGCCCTATAAAATCAGACCATATCTTTATATAAATAGATTTTCTAATGTCTTCTATAAAATATTACATAATATTTTGTGGTTTTCCCTCAATCCATTTTGCAATGTTTTCTAAAGCTATAATAGCTCTTTTCTGCATAGCTTCTTGCGTATCAAATCCAATATGTGGAGATAACACAACATTTTTAGCAGTCAACAATGGGTTTTCTGCTCCAATAGGTGGTTCTGTATCAAAAACATCAACGCTAGCACCAGCAATTTTCCCCTTATTTAAAGCATCAGCTAAAGCTTGAGTATCGATAACTTTTCCTCTAGCTGTATTGATTAAAATAGCATTTTTCTTCATCAAAGCAATTTTTTCTGCATTTATCATAGATGTAGTTTCTTTTGTAAGTGGCATATGCAGTGAAATAATATCGCATTCTTTCAAAATAGTATCCATATCCACAAATTCAAATTCACTATTTTCAGGAATATGTCTGCGATAACAATATACTTCACAACCAAAAGCTTTAGCTAATTTTGCTACTTTTAAGCCAATAGCACCTGCTCCAATAATACCAAATTTTTTACGACAAAGTTCTAATCCGCGAAGACCATTACTTGTTTCATGATTTTTTGTAGCCATACCACACTCAGCTAATTTTCTATATAGGCTTATACACATACCGATTACAAGCTCGCTAACAGCTTCATTTGCATATCCTGAACAATTAGAAACTAATATATTATGTTCATGACAATAATCCATATCTACATGGTCTACACCAGTAAAAGCAACAGAGAGCATTTTTAAATTACTACATGCTTTTAAAACATTTTCTCTATATGGTTTATTAGCTATTATCACTGCATCAGCATCTTTACAGCGTTTGATTTTTTCTTCATCGCTATCTGCTAAAGAATTATAATATTTGATTTCTACATCTTGAGGTAAAATATCTTTTGCTAATTCATTCAATGTTTTTTCATCTATACCTATCGTTTCCGCTATAACTAATTTTAAACTCATAAATCCACTTCCTAACCATAAATTTATCCACTATAAAAATTTATTCGCTATTAAATAATAAATACCTGCAAATTAAATTCTAGCCAAATATATTTATATATCCTATAATTACATCAAATAAAAATTTTAGAAGGTGCTTTTATGGAATTTCGTTTATTAAAATATTTTTTAATGGTAGCTCGCGAAGAAAATATAACAAAAGCAGCTAATTTGTTGCATATTACACAGCCCACTTTATCTAGACAACTTATCCAATTAGAAGAAGAACTTGGAGTAACTTTATTTCAACGAAGTAAGCATCGTATTATTTTAACTGAAGATGGTATGTTATTGCGTCGTCGAGCCAATGAAATAATTTCTTTGATGGAAAAAACACAACAAGAGCTGACAAAAGAATGCGATGATTTAGTTGGAGAAATTTCTATAGGTTGTGGTGAAACTCAAAATATGTCATATTTATCTCAAAAAATAAAAGAATTCCATAAAGTTCATCCATTAGTAAAATTCCATATTCATAGTACTACTGCAGATGAAATTAAAGAACGCATAGAAAATGGTCTTTTAGATATGGGATTAGTAACTGAACCAGTTGATATTAGTAAATATAATTTCTTTCGTTTACCGCAAAAAGAGCAATGGGGCATTTTAGTCCATGAAAAACATAGATTGGCTCAAAAAACATTTATCACACCTGACGATTTAATCAATGAACCACTAATCATTGCTAAACGTACAGCAGTACAAAATGAATTAATTAATTGGTTTAATAATTCTTCAGAAAAATTAAACATTGTAGCAACGTATAATCTAATTTTAAATGCTGCCAATATGGTAAAACATCAAATTGGTGTAGCCCTTTGTTTTAATCTTAATTTTGATAACTTGTATCAAGATTTACGCTTCATACCATTATTTCCTGAAATAAAAACAGGAGCAGTTCTCATTTGGAAGAAAAATCATATATATTCACAAACTATGTCTCATTTTATCAAAAGTATTAAAAATGCTTAAAAAGCATTATTTATTATGAAATATAAGTATTAGTCATAATTAAACAAATATATTACAATGTAGGTGTTCAAAGAAATAGAATACCTACTTTTTTATTTTGCAAAATAAAATGCTCATTATTAAATTTAATTAAAACGAAATAAGGAAGTATTAAGATGACAATTGATGAAGCAAGCAAACTTTATAACATTCCCCTAGAAATTTTGCATGAATATGAAAAATGGGGTTTATGTAATGCAGTAAAAAAAGTCATGGGTTCATGGCAATATGATGATAGTGATTTAGAAAATCTAAATTTAATCATGACCTTACATGATATAGGTTTTAGCATTGAAGAAATTGAAAATTACATGCGTCTATTGCTCGATAAAAATAATCATAGTGATAAATTACAATTATATAGTTTAAATAAAAAACGCAATGAACTTCTTGATGAAATCCATTTCCGTGAAAAACAATTAGAACGCTTAAATTATCTTCGTTACAAAATCGAACATAAATATACTAAATAATAAAAAAATTATTGACTTAGAGGTAAAATATATATCTTGATAAATAAGGCTATAACGATAGTTTTGTTTACTACCAGTTAGTTACTCATCAGTTTTTTATAGAATATATGAAAATATTTATTTTTAAAATTATTTCAAACTAATGATAAAAAATATGATAGTTAAATTTAGTATGATAAAATAATGTTTTGCTTTTCTTTGGCACATTTTAGCAATATAAAATGTGCGAAAATCAACAAAAAAATAGTCGTTAAATAAGAGGTGATTAGATGAAAAAGAAAAGACTTATATTTGCCTACCATGATTTTCTGAAACAAGGTAAATACAATTCAGCTCATACAGTTTTACAACTGTTGATAAGAAAAAATATTGTTTTAGGACTGGGTAATGATGATTTTGAGGTTGAAAAACTAGCTTACAAAATAGGGCTTACAGTATCTTATGGTTATAGATATAACAGTATGTACATTTACTTATAGGAGTGATTGAAATGAAAAAATTTATTATTTGTAAAGGTTTTATGGCAATTATTAATTTTGACGCAAATAGTGATATAAGTTTTGAACAATCTAATTTATACTTATCACATGATATTAGCAGATTTATAACATCAGATAAGGTATTTCAAAAAATTGCAAATTGTATTGGCTCTTTTTTAAAAGGCGATTGGGGCTGTATACATAGAGATGATATACAATTAAACAATGAAGCTTTAAAAACAGGCGACAGGATTTTAGGAGCATATCTGATAGATAAAACAAAAATATGGATTATCGCTGACGCCTGTAATGAACCTAAAAAACGAATTATTACTGTACTATTTCCAAGTGAATACTGAGTGATAGAAGGATTTTCCTTCTATCACCAAATGAAAGGATAATGAAATGCTAAATATAAACGAATTAGATAGTGATATAACCAAAATAAAAGATATCTCTCGTGTTGAGCGAATGATAAAAATGGAAAATGAAGTCTTTGAGGATATGTATAGGTTCATGCTCTACGATAATAGTCAGCCTAACAAGGAAAATAACAATGTTGTTAAGGCATATCTTACATCACAGATTAAAGCGTTAAATCATCTTGAGAAATTGTTGAATAAACATAAACCTGCTTTTGATGAGTTAGAGAAATTTAGACAGGTAGAGAAAAAGAAAGATGATAAAGATAAAGAACAAAAATCGGCTGAAAGTATTAAATCTAAGAAAAATGATGAAATGAATTTATTTGAAGAAAATGAAACGGAGTGTGTGAAATGAAAGTTTACGGTGTAGGGAGATTAACACGAGATATTGATGTTATATATAGTGCAGGTGGTGTATGTGTAGCAAAATTCGGGCTTGCGGAAAACATTTATAACGGAAAAACCCAAAAAAGCACAGCCCAATTTTATAATATAGTGGTATTTAATAAATTAGCTGAGAGAATTGGTAATCTGAATTTAGGAAAAGGCGATAAAATCCAAATAGAAGGTTATTTGCAAATTCAAGACTATGTAAACAAAAAAGGCGACAAAGGAAAATATACCCAGATTGTATTGAGTGGTTTTGAATTATGTACTACCAAAAAGCAGGATACCGAAAATAAATAATATATAAAAAGTGTAAGAGGGCGTATTGCCTTCTTATACTATAAAGAGAGGATTATTTTATCATGAAAAATATTTTTAGTGTTAAAATCGGTTCAGAAGGCTATTATTCCACCTATAAAGAAGATGGTACAACGTTTATGTTCATAAATAAGAATATTGTCTACTGTGCAAAATGTAATTGTAGATTTATGTTTGATTTTTATTATTCCTATAGCAGTATCTCTCAAATAAGTTGTCCTAAATGTGGCAGAAGGTATTATAATAAAGAGATTGCTTATAGCAATGTTTACAATAGCCATTTACCCTATAAAACGGAAATTAAAATTATTGAATATAAAACAAAGTTGCAACTAAAGATAAACTATAAAGCAGCAAGTTTAAATGATAAAGATTTGTATGCTAAACTTTATGATGTTAAAGAAATTTATACTTTTGATATATTAAACAGCTCATCTTTATGGGAAAAACATCTAAATAGCAATGGACAACTAACCCATGAACAGCAAGATATAGGATATCTGACAGATTATGAAAACTTACAAGAGAAAACGGCATTATGGTTTTTTACTATCAATCATATTACCAAAAAAAAGATACCTCTCAGTAGTATTTTAAAAATCCTGCGTCAGAAAATTAATCAAAAGGAACAGCAAATACACGGTTTTTCTAAAAGAAGTATGTATATAGCAAATGTTTCGCAAAAACATCGTCTTTTTGCCAATATACTAAATCTAGCACACAAAATCAGATTTTGGGATAGTCATAATGTATCTTATAATGATAGTTTTCCAGAATTAAAGAAAGCCTTTATTGATACGGTTATAAAACAAAATTTTGAAAAACAAGCATTCAAGATGATGAAAGAAAAACATCTGACATATCATCAGGCGATTTTTTCTGCTTTATCTTTGCCTTATAGAAAAAATATTTTGAACTGTTTTTCTTATTATAATTTATATTTTCTACTGCCGATATATTCCATAAAAGATACTAATATTGCTGATACGATGCTTAATCTTTATGATAAGTACCTACACAAAGACCCGTATATGGCTTGGAATACAATTATTAATAACTATACCGAACAATTGCGTAAAACGTGCGAGTTCATAAATGTCTTTTATCTAAAATTCTATCAAAATATGAAGCTTACCGATATTTTAAAGAAAAACTATAAATTGATAGATATTATGAACTTATGGCATACAGCCAATAATGATACAAAAAGCAGGTTTAAACAAGAAAAAGTAAGATTTAAAGATTTACATGATTGGCTCGCTGTAAATGTTGCCAAACAGCCAGAGCAGGAAATTGTTTTTAATTTACCTAAAAATATATTAAATAGATTTAATTTATATATGATGAATAGCAGATTTAAAAGTACCTGCATAAATAAGTACAGTCATTTAAAGTATGTTGCTCAAAATCTTAGAAATTGTTCTGCTGGATATAAAGATAGAATATCGGAGAAGTTACAGCTTGTTGTAATAAGTGATAATGTGGGAAAACCGAAAATTCTATTGGAAATAAAAGAAAATGCTATTGTTCAAGCAAAACTTTTTAATAATATATCTGTAAAAAATGATATTGTACTAAATAAACTGGTTTTAGAATTTGCTAAGGAAACAAAACTTTATGTAGCGACAACAGATATAGAACAAATAAATAATATAGCAGAAGCTATAGCTTAACATTTTAAACAAAAGAAATTCGATTAAGTCAACAACTAAATAAATAATAAGATAAAATAATATCAGCAGATTATAACTTAGTTTATAATCTGCTATTTTTTATTTATATATTAAGCTAAAAAATCGTCATATGATACAAGAATAAATCTTTCGGATCAATGATAAAATAAATTTTTATCGCTTTTCTATTCGCACTGTAATGTCATTCATTCAAAAAAAGGCAAGGGTGAAATGTATAGCTTCGCTACCCTTGCTTTTTTCCTTTCTGTCATTATCTAAAGACGTGCGAAAAGCGAAAAAAAATAGTCGCAAGGGAAATATAAACAAAGTGAGGTTTTTATCATGAACAAAGTAATATTAGCTGGAAGACTTACCAAGGATACTGAAGTGAGATACACTCAAACAGGAAAATCAGTAGCACGTTTTATTTTGGCTGTAAATCGTAGAGTTAGCAAAGATAAGGAAAAACAATAAGCAGATTTTATTCCAATTATTGTATGGAATAAATTAGCTGAAGTATGTAGTAAATACTTAACAAAAGGAAGTCAAATATTAGTTAAAGGACATTTACAAATTAGAGATTATGTGGCTCAAGATGGCAAAAAGCATTATATTGCTGAGGTCATTGCTCAAGAACTTGAATTTATGGGGTCGAAAGTTGCAACAGGAAATGAACAACTTCAAAATCAAGAACAAAATATAAGTCAAGAGGAAATCACTAAAGATAATGCACCAGATGAAGAAATACCTTTTTAATTAGTAACTGAAATAAAAAAAGCCGTGCTAGCTAGTTCTAGCACGACTTTATAAGGAGTATAAAAAATGAGCATGATTTTATATATAAAAGGCAATAATCAAGAAAAAGTATATAGTTTTAAACTTGATAGAAGAAATGTGAATAGTTATTTTCACAAAGCATTGAAATTTTTATATCAAAATAATGGAATTGTTTTTGTAAAATATAAAAAACAACATACTGTAAAACTTGTTTGTTTAGCTGAAGGTTATACCATTAGTATTACTGGAAATGATTGAAATACACAGGAATTACAAGAATAAGTAATCTGCATTTACTTATTTTTATAATTCCTCGTCTTCATCTAAAAGTCCATGGTCTCTTAAATCTTGAATATAAGCATCTTGTTCTTCTTTACTCAAGGAATTAAACCATTCATCAAATTTTTCAGCATCTTCAATTTCTTCATCAGACATAATCGCTCCACCAGAGCCATCTTCAAAGATAACATATTCGTCATCTTGATATACTACTTTTTTACTTTTTGTCATTGATTATCACCTCTTAAACATAGTTACATACCAACAATCTTTCCTAAAAGATTAGTTTGATTTATAGCAATTATATCATCAATTATTTGTTTTGTTAATACTGTACCAGCAGGGTATGTCTTATTATTGACAGTAAGTTGTTCTTTTATTTTTAAACTAAAAATAGCATAAAAATCTAGTTATCCGCATAAAAACTGGACTTATCACACTTTATCAAGGTCAAAACCACTCAATTTACTACTAATTTACTACTTATGAATGAGCTTTGATACGACGATTTATCCTTGAAAAGTGAAGATATAAAGATACTTCCAATAAAATTTGAATATTTAATAGGTAGACACTTCAAAAAATGAGGTGTCTATTTTTTTACCCGATTTTGAAAGGAAGTGAACTTATGAAAACAAAAAATCAAGAATCAAAAGGTCGTTCCCCACTCTTTAAGACCATCAAACATTCATTCAGCCAATAAAAAAGAAAGGATAGGTAAAAATATGGAACTTAAATTTGTGATTCCCAACATGGAAAAAACATTCGGCAATTTAGAATTTGCTGGCGAGGATAAAGTCGTTCAGCGAAGAATCAACGGACGGCTAACTGTCTTATCAAGAAGCTATAATCTCTATTCTGATGTTCAAAGAGCAGATGATATTGTGGTGGTGCTTCCTGCTGAAGCTGGCGAAAAACATTTCGGCTTTGAGGAACGTGTGAAGTTAGTCAATCCACGTATTACCGCAGAGGGCTACAAAATCGGCACTCGTGGTTTTACAAATTACCTTTTACATGCTGACGACATGATAAAAGAATAAAGAAAGAGAGGAAAAATGATGAGATTAGCAAATGGCATTGTATTAGATAAAGACACGACTTTTGGAGAATTGAAATTCTCTGCTCTACGTCGTGAAGTGAGAATCCAAAATGAAGACGGGTCGGTTTCAGATGAAATCAAGGAACGTACCTATGACTTAAAATCCAAAGGACAAGGACGCATGATTCAAGTAAGTATTCCTGCCAGCGTGCCTTTGAAAGAGTTTGATTATAACGCACGGGTGGAACTTATCAATCCCATTGCGGACACCGTTGCTACTGCCACCTATCAAGGAGCAGATGTTGACTGGTATATCAAGGCAGACGATATTGTGCTGACAAAGGATTCTAGTTCATTCAAAGCTCAACCACAAGCAAAGAAAGAACCGACACAAGACAAATAGTCGCTAGGTAGAAAGGAGACTTTTTCGCATGAAACAGCGTGGTAAAAGGATTCGCCCATCTGGTAAAGATTTAGTCTTTCATTTTACGATAGCGTCACTCCTGCCTGTTTTCCTGCTGGTTGTCGGACTGTTTCATGTGAAGACAATCCAGCAGATCAACTGGCAGGATTTTAACCTATCACAAGCAGATAAGATTGACATTCCCTATTTAATTATCAGTTTCAGTGTCGCAATTCTTATCTGCTTGCTGGTAGCGTTTGTATTCAAACGGGTTCGCTATGATACGGTTAAACAACTTTACCACCGTCAAAAACTGGCAAAGATGATACTTGAAAACAAGTGGTATGAATCTGAACAGGTCAAAACAGAGGGTTTCTTTAAAGATAGTGCTGGTCGTACAAAGGAAAAGATAACCTACTTCCCTAAAATGTATTATCGACTTAAAAATGGCTTGATACAGATACGGGTGGAAATCACGCTGGGAAAATATCAAGACCAACTCTTACACTTGGAAAAGAAATTAGAGAGTGGCTTGTACTGTGAGCTGACGGATAAAGAGTTAAAGGATTCCTATGTGGAATATACTTTGCTCTATGACACCATAGCCAGTCGTATTTCTATTGATGAAGTAGAAGCTAAAGATGGTAAACTTCGCTTAATGAAAAACGTATGGTGGGAATATGATAAGCTCCCTCATATGTTGATTGCTGGTGGTACAGGTGGCGGTAAAACTTACTTTATACTGACACTGATTGAAGCCTTGCTTCATACAGATTCAAAACTGTATATTCTTGACCCGAAAAATGCTGATCTTGCGGACTTAGGTTCTGTGATGGCAAATGTCTACTATAGAAAAGAAGACTTGCTTTCTTGCATTGAAACATTCTATGAAGAAATGATGAAACGTAGTGAGGAAATGAAGCAGATGAAGAACTATAAGACTGGCAAAAATTATGCTTACTTAGGTCTCCCGGCACACTTCTTAATCTTTGATGAATACGTCGCTTTCATGGAAATGCTGGGAACAAAAGAAAACACCGCAGTTATGAATAAGCTGAAACAGATTGTCATGTTAGGTCGTCAAGCTGGCTTCTTTCTAATACTGGCTTGTCAACGTCCAGACGCAAAATATTTAGGCGACGGAATCCGTGATCAGTTTAATTTCAGAGTGGCTTTAGGTCGTATGTCTGAAATGGGCTATGGCATGATGTTTGGCAGTGACGTACAAAAGGATTTCTTCTTAAAGCGAATCAAAGGTCGTGGCTATGTTGATGTAGGAACAAGTGTCATATCAGAGTTTTATACTCCCCTTGTACCAAAAGGATATGATTTCTTGGAGGAAATTAAAAAGTTATCCAACAGCAGACAGTCCACGCAGGCGACGTGCGAAGCGGAAGTCGCAGGTGTGGACTGATCTTGCTGGCTGGTGTGGCAATAGCCACGCCAGCACTTAACCCCCCGTATCTAACAGGGGGGTACAAATCGACAGGAAACAGTCAAAAAAACATTAGAAAATCCTTTGGTTACAAGGGATTTACAAAATTTCAGCGTATGTCAAATGGGCTTTAAAAGTTGACATACGCCTTTTTGATTGGAGGGATTTTTACTGAATGAACAAACTTGGTTACAGCATTTAAAAGAAAAACGCTTGGCTTATGGACTATCTCAAAACCGTTTAGCTGTTGCGACTGGTATTACAAGGCAGTATCTAAGCGATATTGAAACAGGAAAAGTCAAGCCATCAGAGGATTTACAGCAGTCCCTTTGGGAAGCTCTGGAACGCTTCAATCCCGACGCTCCCCTTGAAATGCTGTTTGATTATGTAAGAATTCGCTTTCCGACAACAGACGTACAGCAGGTGGTCGAAAACATCTTACAACTGAAACTGTCCTATTTTCTTCATGAGGACTATGGTTTCTATTCTTATTCAGAGCATTATGCTTTAGGCGACATATTCGTCCTTTGCTCCCATGAACTGGACAAAGGAGTTCTGGTGGAATTGAAAGGTCGTGGGTGCAGACAATTTGAAAGCTATCTTCTGGCACAACAAAGAAGCTGGTATGAGTTCTTTATGGACGTTTTGGTGGCTGGCGGTGTGATGAAACGCCTTGACCTTGCCATTAACGATAAGACAGGGATTTTAAATATCCCTGTACTCACTGAAAAGTGCCAACAGGAAGAATGTATCTCCGTCTTCCGCAGTTTTAAAAGCTATCGCAGTGGCGAACTGGTACGCAAAGAGGAAAAGGAATGTATGGGAAACACCCTCTATATCGGTTCATTACAAAGTGAAGTTTATTTCTGTATCTATGAAAAGGACTACGAGCAGTACAAGAAAAATGATATTCCCATTGAAGACGCAGAAGTAAAAAACCGTTTTGAGATTCGATTGAAAAATGAGCGTGCCTATTATGCAGTCCGTGATTTACTCGTCTATGACAATCCAGAGCATACCGCCTTTAAAATTATCAATCGGTATATCCGTTTTGTAGATAAAGACGATTCCAAACCTCGTTCTGATTGGAAACTGAATGAAGAATGGGCTTGGTTTATTGGGAACAATCGTGAACGATTAAAACTAACCACAAAACCAGAGCCTTACTCCTTCCAAAGGACGCTGAACTGGCTATCTCATCAAGTTGCCCCGACCTTAAAGGTTGCGATTAAACTTGATGAAATCAACCAGACGCAGGTTGTAAAAGACATTCTCGACCATGCGAAACTGACAGACCGACACAAGCAGATTTTGAAGCAACAGTCAGTAAAAGAACAGGACGTGATAACAACAAAAAAATAACTCAAATACAAATTCATTGAATATAGAGAGGAGAACATTTTTATGAATTTTGGACAAAACCTTTATAACTGGTTTCTATCAAACGCTCAATCACTGGTGCTTTTAGCAATCGTTGTGATTGGCTTGTATCTTGGCTTCAAGCGTGAGTTTAGCAAACTGATTGGCTTTTTAATTATTGCGATTATTGCGGTTGGCTTAGTCTTCAACGCTGCTGGAGTAAAAGACATTTTACTAGAGCTATTCAATCGCATTATTGGTGCTTAAATAAAACCGTTCTTTTGTGGAATATAAGTGGTTTTCTTATGTTCCGCAAAGGAATGGTACACCAAACGAAGTGCGGTAGGGATTTTTGAATCTCTACAAAGAAAGGACGTGAATATATGGACGATATGCAAGTCTATATTGCGAATTTAGGCAAATACAATGAGGGCGAATTGGTCGGTGCGTGGTTTACCTTTCCCATTGACTTTGAGGAAGTCAAAGAGAAAATCGGCTTGAATGATGAATATGAGGAATACGCCATTCATGACTACGAGTTACCCTTTACGGTTGACGAATACACTTCCATTGGCGAACTCAATCGACTATGGGAAATGGTATCGGAATTACCCGAAGAATTACAATCGGAGCTATCTGCTCTGCTCACTCATTTTTCAAGCATTGAAGAACTAAGCGAACATCAAGAGGATATTATCATTCATTCCGATTGTGATGATATGTATGACGTGGCACGCTACTACATTGAAGAAACGGGTGCTTTAGGCGAAGTACCAGCTAGTCTTCAAAACTATATTGATTATCAAGCCTATGGTCGGGATTTAGACCTTTCAGGAACGTTTATCTCAACCAATCATGGGATTTTTGAAATCGTCTATTAAATCTGTCGGTACATTACTACTGGCAGATTTTCTATTTTACGGGGTGGCTCAATCAGCTACCCCTATTTTTTATGAAAGGATTGATTACATGAAGAAAATACGAAGCTATACCAGTATCTGGTCTGTGGAAAAGGTACTGTATTCTATCAATGATTTTAGACTTCCGTTTCCCATAACCTTTACGCAAATGACATGGTTTGTCGTGTCACTCTTTGCAGTGATGATACTTGGCAACTTGCCCCCTCTTTCCATGATAGAGGGAGCATTTCTCAAATACTTTGGGATTCCTGTGGCTTTCACATGGTTTATGTCTACAAAAACTTTTGATGGTAAAAAGCCTTATGGATTTTTGAAGTCTGTCATTGCTTATGCACTGCGACCAAAGCTGACCTATGCAGGAAAAAAAGTAACGCTTGGCAGAAACCAGCCACAAGAAGCCATTACAGCAGTTAGGAGTGAATTTTATGGCATATCCAATTAAATACATTGAAAACAATCTCGTCTGGAATAAAGACGGGGAATGTTATGCTTACTATGAGCTTGTTCCTTACAATTACTCATTTCTAAGTCCAGAACAGAAAATACAAGTGCATGATTCTTTCAGACAGCTTATCGCACAAAATCGTGATGGCAAAATTCATGCTTTACAAATCAGTACAGAATCCAGCATACGTTCTGCACAAGAGCGTTCCAAAAATGAAGTCACTGGCAAGCTCAAAGCGGTTGCCTATGACAAAATCGACCAACAGACAGACGCTTTAATATCCATGATTGGCGAAAATCAAGTGAACTACCGTTTCTTTATCGGCTTTAAGTTGCTTCTCAACGATCAGGAGTTTTCTATGAAAAGTCTTACCGTTGAAGCAAAAAATGCTTTGTCTGATTTTGTCTATGATGTGAACCATAAGCTGATGGGCGATTTTGTTAGTATGAGTAATGATGAAATCCTGCGTTTTCAGAAGATGGAAAAGCTCTTAGAAAATAAAATCTCTCGTCGTTTCAAAATCCGCAGGTTAGATAAGGACGACTTCGGCTATCTGATTGAACACCTTTACGGACAGACAGGCACTGCCTATGAAGAGTATGAGTACCATCTATCAAAGAAAAAGCTGGATAATGAAACGCTGATTAAATACTATGACTTGATTAAGCCTACTCGCTGTTTGGTGGAAGAAAAACAGCGATATTTGAAAATCCAGCAGGAAGATGAAACCGTCTATGTAGCTTACTTTACCATTAACAGCATTGTCGGAGAACTGGACTTCCCGTCCTCTGAAATCTTCTACTACCAGCAACAGCAATTTACATTCCCGATTGATACGTCAATGAATGTGGAAATTGTAGCGAATCGTAAAGCCCTATCTACTGTCCGCAATAAAAAGAAAGAACTGAAAGACTTGGATAACCACGCTTGGCAAAGTGATAATGAAACCAGCTCCAATGTGGCGGAAGCTCTGGAAAGTGTGAATGAGCTGGAAACCAATTTAGACCAAAGCAAGGAATCTATGTACAAGCTGTCTTATGTGGTAAGGGTATCAGCAAATGATCTTGACGAACTCAAACGTCGTTGTAATGAAGTGAAAGATTTTTATGACGATTTAAGCGTAAAACTGGTACGACCATTTGGGGATATGCTCGGCTTACATGAAGAATTTTTACCTGCCAGCAAGCGTTATATGAATGATTATATTCAATACGTGACCTCTGATTTCCTCGCTGGTTTAGGTTTTGGTGCTACTCAAATGCTGGGGGAAAATGAGGGGATTTATGTTGGCTACAGCTTAGATACTGGACGCAATGTCTATCTGAAACCTGCTCTTGCCAGTCAAGGGGTTAAGGGTTCAGTAACCAATGCGTTAGCGTCGGCTTTTGTTGGTTCGCTGGGTGGTGGTAAATCCTTTGCGAATAACCTTATCGTCTATTATGCGGTGCTTTATGGGGCACAAGCAGTGATTGTAGACCCAAAAGCAGAACGTGGCAGATGGAAAGAAACCTTGCCAGAGATTTCCCATGAAATCAATATCGTCACTCTGACTTCTGATGAGAAAAACAAAGGCTTACTTGACCCTTATGTGATTATGAAAAATCCCAAAGATTCTGAATCACTGGCTATTGATATTCTGACATTCCTTACGGGGATTTCCTCTCGTGATGGGGAACGCTTCCCAATCCTTAGAAAAGCCATTCGTGCAGTAACCAATAGTGAAGTACGAGGGTTGATGAAAGTGATTGAGGAATTACGGGTTGAGAATACGCCACTAAGTACCAGTATAGCCGACCATATCGAAAGTTTTACAGACTATGACTTTGCACATTTATTATTCAGTAATGGTTATGTGGAGCAGTCTATCAGCTTAGAAAAACAACTGAACATTATACAGGTTGCGGACTTGGTACTTCCCGACAAGGAAACTTCCTTTGAGGAATATACCACTATGGAGCTTTTATCCGTTGCTATGCTGATTGTCATTAGTACCTTTGCTTTAGACTTTATCCATACAGACCGAAGCATTTTCAAGATTGTAGATTTAGACGAAGCATGGAGCTTTTTACAGGTAGCACAAGGAAAAACACTATCTATGAAGCTGGTTCGGGCTGGTCGTGCTATGAACGCTGGGGTATATTTCGTGACCCAAAATACAGACGACCTCTTAGATGAAAAACTGAAAAATAACCTCGGCTTAAAATTTGCATTTCGTTCCACTGACCTTAACGAGATTAAAAAGACCTTAGCCTTTTTTGGTGTAGACCCAGAGGACGAAAACAATCAGAAGCGATTGCGTGATTTGGAAAACGGGCAATGCCTTATCAGTGATTTATATGGTCGTGTCGGTGTGATACAGTTCCACCCTGTATTTGAAGAACTGCTCCATGCCTTTGATACCAGACCACCTGTGCGAAAAGAGGTGTAAATGTGAAACCATCAATAGTAAACAGAATAAAATCAAACTGGACGCTGAAACGTCTAGGTAAAGTGGCAATGACAGTGGCTTTCACACTTGTGATTGCCATTTTTCTTTTAGCCATGCTGGGAACGGTGGTTCAAGCTGCGGGCTTGGTAGATGATACGGTCAATGTGGCAAATGAATACAGCCGATACCCACTTGAAAACTATCAACTGGATTTTTATGTGGATAATAGCTGGGGCTGGCTTCCGTGGAACTGGTCGGACGGGATTGGAAAACAGGTCATGTATGGACTATATGCCATTACCAATTTTATTTGGACAATCAGTTTGTATGTTTCCAATGCGACAGGTTACTTAGTACAGGAAGCCTATTCCTTAGACTTCATTTCCGCTACAGCAGATTCCATTGGTAAGAATATGCAGACCTTAGCTGGTGTGAGTGCAAACGGATTTTCAACAGAGGGTTTCTATGTTGGATTCCTCTTACTCTTGATTTTGGTTCTTGGGGTTTATGTTGCCTATACGGGACTGATAAAGAGAGAAACCACAAAGGCAATTCATGCCATTATGAATTTTGTGCTGGTGTTTATCCTATCGGCTTCCTTTATTGCCTACGCTCCCGACTACATTAAAAAAATCAATGACTTTTCATCAGACATCAGTAATGCCAGTTTATCACTTGGCACGAAGATTGTCATGCCCCATTCCGATAGTCAAGGCAAGGACAGCGTGGACTTAATCAGAGATAGCCTGTTTTCCATACAGGTTCAGCAACCGTGGCTACTGCTTCAATACAACAGTTCAGACATTGAAAGTATCGGTATTGACCGTGTGGAAAGCCTGCTCTCCACCAGCCCAGATTCCAACAATGGCGAAGACAGAGAAAAAATTGTTGCGGAAGAAATTGAAGACAGAAGCAATACCAATCTAACCATTACAAAGACCATTAACCGTTTAGGTACAGTCTTCTTCCTATTTGTCTTCAATATTGGGATTTCCATATTTGTATTCCTATTAACAGGAATCATGATTTTCTCGCAGGTACTTTTTATCATCTATGCTATGTTTCTGCCTGTGAGCTTTATTTTAAGCATGATTCCATCATTTGATGGTATGTCAAAACGAGCCATAACAAAGCTCTTTAATACCATTTTGACACGAGCTGGAATCACATTGATTATTACGACAGCATTTAGTATTTCAACCATGCTCTATACCTTATCGGCTGGTTATCCGTTCTTTTTGATTGCTTTTCTACAGATTGTGACCTTTGCAGGAATCTACTTCAAGCTGGGCGATTTAATGAGTATGTTTTCTCTACAGAGTAACGATTCTCAAAGTGTGGGAAGTCGTGTGATGAGAAAACCTCGTATGCTTATGCACGCTCACATGCACCGTCTACAGCGGAAACTTGGACGTTCCATGACTACTCTAGGGGCTGGGTCTGCCATTGTTACAGGTAAAAAAGGACAGTCGGGTTCGGGGAGTTCTGCAAGGACACAAGCAGATCACTCCCGACCAGACGGAAAGGAAAAATCAACACTTGGAAAACGTATCGGTCAAACCATCGGTACAGTAGCTGATACCAAAGACAGAATGGTAGACACTGCTAGTGGTTTGAAAGAACAGGTTAAAGATTTGCCGACCAATGCAAGATATGCAGTATATCAAGGAAAATCCAAAGTAAAAGAGAATGTCCGTGATTTAACCAGTAGTATTTCTCAAACCAAAGCGGACAGAGCCAGTGGACGCAAGGAACAGCAGGAACAAAGGCGAAAAACCATTGCGAAGCGTCGCTCTGAAATGGAACAGGTCAAACAGAAAAAACAGCCTGCTTCTTCTGTTCATGAAAGACCGACTACAAGACAAGAACAATATCATGATGAACAGACCTCAAAACAGTCTAATATTCAGACTTCATATAAGGAATCTCAACAAGCCAAACAAGAGCGTCCAGCAGTTAAGTCCGATTTTTCAAGTCCAAAAGTGGAACGCCAAGGCAATACCGTTCAAGAAAAAACCGTTCAAAAGCCAGCAACTTCAACCACTACAGCAGATAGAACTTCACAACGTCCAATCACAAAAGAACGTCCGTCTACTGTTCAAAGAGTACCACTACAAAATACAAGAAGTAGACCACCAATCAAAACCGCCACCATTAAGAAAGTCGGTAAGAAACCATGAAGTTGAAAACTTTAGTGATTGGTGGTTCTGGATTATTCTTGATGGTCTTCTCACTGCTTCTGTTTGTTGCCATTTTATTTTCAGATGAACAGGACAGCGGAATTTCCAATATTCATTATGGAGGTGTGAATGTTTCCGCAGAAGTGCTGGCTCATAAGCCTATGGTAGAAAAATATGCCAAAGAATATGGCGTTGAAGAATATGTCAACATACTTCTTGCGATTATACAGGTGGAATCGGGCGGTACTGCGGAAGATGTTATGCAGTCCTCGGAATCCCTCGGTCTTCCACCTAATTCATTGAGTACAGAAGAATCCATTAAGCAAGGTGTGAAGTATTTCAGTGAATTATTAGCCAGTAGCGAAAGGCTCAGTGTAGATTTAGAATCGGTTATCCAGTCCTACAATTATGGTGGTGGTTTCTTAGGGTATGTGGCTAATCGTGGAAATAAATATACCTTTGAACTGGCTCAAAGTTTCTCAAAAGAGTATTCAGGTGGCGAAAAAGTGTCTTACCCCAATCCCATAGCCATACCTATCAATGGGGGCTGGCGATACAACTATGGCAATATGTTTTATGTGCAACTGGTAACGCAGTATCTTGTCACAACAGAGTTTGATGATGATACGGTACAAGCCATCATGGACGAAGCACTGAAATATGAGGGCTGGCGATACGTTTACGGTGGAGCTTCCCCGACTACTTCTTTTGATTGTAGCGGACTGACACAATGGACGTATGGAAAAGCTGGAATTAACTTACCACGAACCGCACAACAGCAATATGATGTGACCCAGCATATCCCACTATCGGAAGCACAAGCTGGCGATTTGGTTTTCTTTCATTCTACCTATAACGCTGGCTCTTATATTACTCATGTTGGGATATACCTTGGCAATAACCGTATGTTTCATGCAGGCGACCCAATCGGTTATGCCGACTTAACAAGCCCCTACTGGCAACAGCATTTAGTGGGAGCAGGACGAATCAAACAATGAGAAAGGAAGATTTAATGATGAAATTTAGAAAAAATCAGAATAAAGAAAAACAGATACCAAAGGAAAAGAAACCTCGTGTCTATAAGGTCAATCCTCATAAAAAGGTTGTGATTGCCTTGTGGGTACTTTTAGGGCTTAGTTTCAGCTTTGCGATATTCAAGCACTTTACAGCTATAGATACTCATACTATTCACGAAACAACTATCATAGAAAAGGAATACGTTGATACTCATCATGTAGAAAATTTTGTAGAGAACTTTGCGAAAGTCTACTATTCATGGGAGCAATCCGATAAGTCCATTGATAATCGAATGGAAAGTCTAAAAGGCTATCTGACAGATGAACTTCAAGCTCTCAATGTTGATACAGTACGCAAAGATATTCCTGTATCGTCTTCTGTAAGAGGATTTCAGATATGGACGGTAGAGCCAACTGGCGACAATGAGTTTAATGTAACCTACAGTGTAGACCAGCTCATTACAGAGGGAGAAAATACAAAGACCGTCCACTCTGCTTATATAGTGAGTGTCTATGTAGATGGTTCTGGAAATATGGTACTGGTTAAGAATCCGACCATTACCAACATACCTAAGAAATCAAGTTATAAACCAAAAGCCATTGAAAGTGAGGGGACGGTTGATTCCATTACAACCAATGAAATCAATGAGTTTTTAACGACGTTCTTCAAGCTCTATCCTACAGCGACAGCCAGTGAACTTTCCTACTATGTGAATGACGGGATATTAAAACCAATCGGAAAAGAGTACATCTTTCAAGAACTGGTAAATCCTATTCACAATCGTAAGGATAATCAAGTCACGGTATCGCTGACAGTGGAGTATATCGACCAGCAGACCAAAGCAACGCAGGTATCTCAATTTGATTTGGTACTTGAAAAGAACGGGAGTAATTGGAAGATTGTAAAATAACAAATATTGGTACATGATTACAGATACTTTGTAATCATGTACTCTTTTTGATAAAAAATTGGAGATTCCTTTACAAATATGCTCTTATGTGCTATTATTTAAGTGACTATTTAAAAGGAGTTAATAAATATGCGGCAAGGTATTCTTAAATAAACTGTCAATTTGATAGCAGGAACAAATAATTAGATGTCCTTTTTTAGGAGGGCTTAGTTTTTTGTACCCAGTTTAAGAATACCTTTATCATGTGATTCTAAAGTATCCAGAGAATATCTGTATGCTTTGTATACCTATGGTTATGCATAAAAATCCCAGTGATAAAAGTATTTATCACTGGGATTTTTATGCCCTTTTGGGTTTTTGAATGGAGGAAAATCACATGAAAATTATTAATATTGGAGTTTTAGCTCATGTTGATGCAGGAAAAACTACCTTAACAGAAAGCTTATTATATAACAGTGGAGCGATTACAGAATTAGGAAGCGTGGACAAAGGTACAACGAGGACGGATAATACGCTTTTAGAACGTCAGAGAGGAATTACAATTCAGACAGGAATAACCTCTTTTCAGTGGGAAAATACGAAGGTGAACATCATAGACACGCCAGGACATATGGATTTCTTAGCAGAAGTATATCGTTCATTATCAGTTTTAGATGGGGCAATTCTACTGATTTCTGCAAAAGATGGCGTACAAGCACAAACTCGTATATTATTTCATGCACTTAGGAAAATGGGGATTCCCACAATCTTTTTTATCAATAAGATTGACCAAAATGGAATTGATTTATCAACGGTTTATCAGGATATTAAAGAGAAACTTTCTATGGAAATTATAATCAAACAGAAAGTAGAGCTGCACCCTAATATGTGTGTGATGAGCTGTACGGAACCTGAGCAATGGGATGTGGTAATAGAAGGAAATGATGACCTTTTAGAGAAATATATGTCCGGTAAATCATTAGAAGCATTAGAACTCGAACAAGAGGAAATCAGAAGATTTCAGAATTGCTCCTTGTACCCTGTTTATCATGGAAGCGCAAAAAGCAACATAGGGATTGAGCAGCTTATAGAAGTGATAACGAATAAATTTTATTCATCAACATACAGAAAGAAGTCTGAACTTTGCGGAAATGTCTTCAAAATTGAATATTCGGAAGAAAGACAACGTCTTGCATATGTACGCCTTTATGGCGGAATCCTGCATTTGCGGGATTCGGTTAGAATATCGGAAAAGGAAAAAATAAAAATTACAGAAATGTATACTTCAATAAATGGTGAATTATGTAAAATTGATAAGGCTTATTCCGGGGAAATTGTTATTTTGCAAAATGAGTTTTTGAAGCTAAATAGTGTTCTTGGAGATACAAAGCTATTGCCACAGAGAGAGAGAATTGAAAATCCGCTCCCTCTGCTGCAAACAACTGTTGAACCGAGCAAACCTCAACAAAGGGAAATGTTACTTGATGCACTTTTAGAAATCTCCGACAGTGACCCGCTTCTACAATATTATGTGGATTCTACGACACATGAAATTATACTTTCTTTCTTAGGGAAAGTACAAATGGAAGTGATTAGTGCACTGTTGCAAGAAAAGTATCATGTGGAGATAGAACTAAAAGAGCCTACAGTCATTTATATGGAGAGACCGTTAAAAAATGCAGAATATACCATTCACATCGAAGTGCCGCCAAATCCTTTCTGGGCTTCCATTGGTTTATCTGTATCACCGCTTCCGTTGGGAAGTGGAATGCAGTATGAGAGCTCGGTTTCTCTTGGATACTTAAATCAATCATTTCAAAATGCAGTTATGGAAGGGATACGCTATGGTTGCGAACAAGGATTATATGGTTGGAATGTGACGGATTGTAAAATCTGTTTTAAGTATGGCTTATACTATAGCCCTGTTAGTACCCCAGCAGATTTTCGGATGCTTGCTCCTATTGTATTGGAACAAGTCTTAAAAAAAGCTGGAACAGAATTGTTAGAGCCATATCTTAGTTTTAAAATTTATGCGCCACAGGAATATCTTTCACGAGCATACAACGATGCTCCTAAATATTGTGCGAACATCGTAGACACTCAATTGAAAAATAATGAGGTCATTCTTAGTGGAGAAATCCCTGCTCGGTGTATTCAAGAATATCGTAGTGATTTAACTTTCTTTACAAATGGACGTAGTGTTTGTTTAACAGAGTTAAAAGGGTACCATGTTACTACCGGTGAACCTGTTTGCCAGCCCCGTCGTCCAAATAGTCGGATAGATAAAGTACGATATATGTTCAATAAAATAACTTAGTGTATTTTATGTTGTTATATAAATATGGTTTCTTGTTAAATAAGATGAAATATTTTTTAATAAAGATTTGAATTAAAGTGTAAAGGAGGAATTAATTATGAAGTGAAATGAATGTAACAGGGTTCAATTAAAAGAGGGAAGCGTATCATTAACCCTATAAACTACGTCTGCCCTCATTATTGGAGGGTGAAATGTGAATACATCCTATTCACAATCGAATTTACGACACAACCAAATTTTAATTTGGCTTTGCATTTTATCTTTTTTTAGCGTATTAAATGAAATGGTTTTGAACGTCTCATTACCTGATATTGCAAATGATTTTAATAAACCACCTGCGAGTACAAACTGGGTGAACACAGCCTTTATGTTAACCTTTTCCATTGGAACAGCTGTATATGGAAAGCTATCTGATCAATTAGGCATCAAAAGGTTACTCCTATTTGGAATTATAATAAATTGTTTCGGGTCGGTAATTGGGTTTGTTGGCCATTCTTTCTTTTCCTTACTTATTATGGCTCGTTTTATTCAAGGGGCTGGTGCAGCTGCATTTCCAGCACTCGTAATGGTTGTAGTTGCGCGCTATATTCCAAAGGAAAATAGGGGTAAAGCATTTGGTCTTATTGGATCGATAGTAGCCATGGGAGAAGGAGTCGGTCCAGCGATTGGTGGAATGATAGCCCATTATATTCATTGGTCCTATCTTCTACTCATTCCTATGATAACAATTATCACTGTTCCGTTTCTTATGAAATTATTAAAGAAAGAAGTAAGGATAAAAGGTCATTTTGATATCAAAGGAATTATACTAATGTCTGTAGGCATTGTATTTTTTATGTTGTTTACAACATCATATAGCATTTCTTTTCTTATCGTTAGCGTGCTGTCATTCCTGATATTTGTAAAACATATCAGGAAAGTAACAGATCCTTTTGTTGATCCCGGATTAGGGAAAAATATACCTTTTATGATTGGAGTTCTTTGTGGGGGAATTATATTTGGAACAGTAGCAGGGTTTGTCTCTATGGTTCCTTATATGATGAAAGATGTTCACCAGCTAAGTACTGCCGAAATCGGAAGTGTAATTATTTTCCCTGGAACAATGAGTGTCATTATTTTCGGCTACATTGGTGGGATACTTGTTGATAGAAGAGGTCCTTTATACGTGTTAAACATCGGAGTTACATTTCTTTCTGTTAGCTTTTTAACTGCTTCCTTTCTTTTAGAAACAACATCATGGTTCATGACAATTATAATCGTATTTGTTTTAGGTGGGCTTTCGTTCACCAAAACAGTTATATCAACAATTGTTTCAAGTAGCTTGAAACAGCAGGAAGCTGGTGCTGGAATGAGTTTGCTTAACTTTACCAGCTTTTTATCAGAGGGAACAGGTATTGCAATTGTAGGTGGTTTATTATCCATACCCTTACTTGATCAAAGGTTGTTACCTATGGAAGTTGATCAGTCAACTTATCTGTATAGTAATTTGTTATTACTTTTTTCAGGAATCATTGTCATTAGTTGGCTGGTTACCTTGAATGTATATAAACATTCTCAAAGGGATTTCTAAATCGTTAAGGGATCAACTTTGGGAGAGAGTTCAAAATTGATCCTTTTTTTATAACAGGAATTCAAATCTTTTTGTTCCATTAAAGGGCGCGATTGCTGAATAAAAGATACGAGAGACCTCTCTTGTATCTTTTTTATTTTGAGTGGTTTTGTCCGTTACACTAGAAAACCGAAAGACAATAAAAATTTTATTCTTGCTGAGTCTGGCTTTCGGTAAGCTAGACAAAACGGACAAAATAAAAATTGGCAAGGGTTTAAAGGTGGAGATTTTTTGAGTGATCTTCTCAAAAAATACTACCTGTCCCTTGCTGATTTTTAAACGAGCACGAGAGCAAACCCCCCCTTTGCTGAGGTGGCAGAGGGCAGGTTTTTTTGTTTCTTTTTTCTCGTAAAAAAAAGAAAGGTCTTAAAGGTTTTATGGTTTTGGTCGGCACTGCCGACAGCCTCGCAGAGCACACACTTTATGAATATAAAGTATAGTGTGTTATACTTTACTTGGAAGTGGTTGCCGGAAAGAGCGAAAATGCCTCACATTTGTGCCACCTAAAAAGGAGCGATTTACATATGAGTTATGCAGTTTGTAGAATGCAAAAAGTGAAATCAGCTGGACTAAAAGGCATGCAATTTCATAATCAAAGAGAGCGAAAAAGTAGAACGAATGATGATATTGACCATGAGCGAACACGTGAAAATTATGATTTGAAAAATGATAAAAATATTGATTACAACGAACGTGTCAAAGAAATTATTGAATCACAAAAAACAGGTACAAGAAAAACGAGGAAAGATGCTGTTCTTGTAAATGAGTTGCTAGTAACATCTGACCGAGATTTTTTTGAGCAACTGGATCCAGGAGAACAAAAACGATTTTTTGAGGAAAGTTATAAATTATTTTCCGAACGATATGGCAAGCAAAATATTGCTTATGCAACAGTTCATAATGATGAGCAAACCCCTCACATGCATTTAGGTGTTGTGCCTATGCGTGATGGAAAACTGCAAGGAAAAAATGTGTTTAATCGTCAAGAACTGTTATGGCTACAAGATAAATTCCCCGAGCATATGAAAAAACAGGGTTTTGAGTTGAAGCGTGGTGAACGTGGCTCTGACCGTAAACATATTGAGACAGCTAAATTTAAAAAACAAACTTTGGAAAAAGAGATTGATTTTCTAGAAAAAAATTTAGCAGTTAAAAAAGATGAATGGACTGCTTATAGCGATAAAGTTAAATCAGATTTAGAAGTACCAGCGAAACGACACATGAAAAGTGTTGAAGTGCCAACGGGTGAAAAGTCCATGTTTGGTTTGGGAAAAGAAATAATGAAAACAGAAAAGAAACCAACCAAAAATGTTGTTATATCGGAGCGTGATTATAAAAACTTAGTGACTGCTGCGAGAGATAACGATAGGTTAAAACAGCATGTTAGAAATCTCATGAGTACTGATATGGCGAGAGAATATAAAAAATTAAGTAAAGAACATGGGCAAGTTAAAGAAAAATATAGTGGTCTTGTAGAGCGATTTAATGAAAATGTAAATGATTATAATGAGTTGCTTGAAGAAAACAAGTCTTTAAAGTCTAAAATAAGCGATTTAAAGCGTGATGTGAGTTTAATCTATGAAAGCACTAAGGAATTCCTTAAGGAACGTACAGACGGCTTAAAAGCCTTTAAAAACGTTTTTAAGGGGTTTGTAGACAAGGTAAAGGATAAAACAGCACAATTCCAAGAAAAACACGATTTAGAACCTAAAAAGAACGAATTTGAACTAACTCATAACCGAGAGGTAAAAAAAGAACGAAGTCGAGATCAGGGAATGAGTTTATAAAATAAAAAAAGCACCTGAAAAGTGACCTGCACCCCAAAAGTTAGACAGAAAAAAATCTAACAATTGGGGTGTTTTTGTATGAAATTAAGTTATGAAGATAAACTAGAAATATATCAGTTAAGACAAGCTGGTTTTTCTTGGCCTTATATTAGTCGAAAGTACGGTGTATGTCTATCCAATCTTAAGTACATGGTACGGCTTATGAATAAACATGGTATTGAGGTTGTTAAAAAAGGGAAAAATAAGTATTATCCCTCTAAATTAAAGCAGGAAATCATTAATAAAGTTCTTATTGAAGGTCAATCTCAGCTCACCGTATCACTGGATTATGCTCTTCCCCAACAATCCCTACTCACCAATTGGATAGCACAATACAAGAAAAACGGGTATACTATTGTTGAGAAACAACGAGGGAGACCGAGTAAGATGGGACGTAAACCAAAGAAAACTTGTAAAGAAATGACTGAGCTAGAGCATATTCTGGAAGAGAATGAGCGTCTGCGTACCGAGGTAGCTTATCTAAAAAAGTTGAGGGAATTGCGCTTGAGGGACGAAGCCTTACAGCGCAAAAGGCGGAAACAGTTAGAGAACTGGTCTCAGGAGGATTTCGATTAGACCTCTTACTAAAAACCGCTAAGCTAGCTCGTTCTACTTATTATTATCAGTTGAAACGGTTTAATAGAGCTAATAAAGATGAGAAGGTCAAAGAGATGATTCAAACCATTTACGATGACCATAAAGGCAATTATGGATACCGTCGTATTCATTTAGAACTAAGAAACCGAGGATTTGTTATCAATCATAAGAAGGTTCAACGGTTAATGAAACTCATGGGACTCGCTGCTCGTACTCGTTGTAAGCGTAAATACTCGTCTTACAAGGGAGAGATTGGGAAGAAAGCTGATAATCTAATTCAACGTCAGTTTGAAGGGGCTAAGCCTTATGAGAAGTGTTATACAGATGTCACTGAATTCGCTTTACCGAATATTAGAGGGAAACTCTATTTATCCCCTGTTCTTGATGGATACAATAGTGAGATTATTGAATTCACCTTGTCACGCTCACCTGATTTAAAACAGGTTCAAACCATGCTTAAAAGAGCATTTCCGGCTACCTCTTACCAAGGAACTATTCTTCACAGCGACCAAGGGTGGCAATATCAACACCAGTCTTATCATGATTTCTTGGCATCCAAAGGGATTCGTCCATCTATGTCACGCAAGGGAAATAGTCCAGATAATGGCATGATGGAGTCCTTCTTTGGCATCTTAAAGTCTGAGATGTTTTACGGTTATGAAAAGACTTTTAAGTCGCTTGATAAGCTAGAACAAGCCATTACGGATTATATTTTTTATTACAACAATAAACGTATCAAGACAAAATTAAAAGGACTCAGTCCTGTGCAATACAGAACTAAATCCTTTCAATAATTTATTGTCCAACTTTTTGGGGTCAGTACAAAAGGTGTCTTTTTTTGATGGTTTTGAACTTGTTCTTTCTTATCTTGATACATATAGAAATAACGTCATTTTTATTTTAATACATATAGAAATAACGTCATTTTTATTTTAATACATATAGAAATAACGTCATTTTTATTTTAGTTGCTGAAAGGTGCGTTGAAGTGTTGGTATGTATGTGTTTTAAAGTATTGAAAACCCTTAAAATTGGTTGCACAGAAAAACCCCATCTGTTAAAGTTATAAGTGACCAAACAAATAACTAAATAGATGGGGGTTTATTTTAATATTATGTGTCCTAATAGTAGCATTTATTCAGATGAAAAATCAAGGGTTTTAGTGGACAAGACAAAAAGTGGAAAAGTGAGACCATGGAGAGAAAAGAAAATCGCTAATGTTGATTACTTTGAACTTCTGCATATTCTTGAATTTAAAAAGGCTGAAAGAGTAAAAGATTGTGCTGAAATATTAGAGTATAAACAAAATCGTGAAACAGGCGAAAGAAAGTTGTATCGAGTGTGGTTTTGTAAATCCAGGCTTTGTCCAATGTGCAACTGGAGGAGAGCAATGAAACATGGCATTCAGTCACAAAAGGTTGTTGCTGAAGTTATTAAACAAAAGCCAACAGTTCGTTGGTTGTTTCTCACATTAACAGTTAAAAATGTTTATGATGGCGAAGAATTAAATAAGAGTTTGTCAGATATGGCTCAAGGATTTCGCCGAATGATGCAATATAAAAAAATTAATAAAAATCTTGTTGGTTTTATGCGTGCAACGGAAGTGACAATAAATAATAAAGATAATTCTTATAATCAGCACATGCATGTATTGGTATGTGTGGAACCAACTTATTTTAAGAATACAGAAAACTACGTGAATCAAAAACAATGGATTCAATTTTGGAAAAAGGCAATGAAATTAGACTATGATCCAAATGTAAAAGTTCAAATGATTCGACCGAAAAATAAATATAAATCGGATATACAATCGGCAATTGACGAAACTGCAAAATATCCTGTAAAGGATACGGATTTTATGACCGATGATGAAGAAAAGAATTTGAAACGTTTGTCTGATTTGGAGGAAGGTTTACACCGTAAAAGGTTAATCTCCTATGGTGGTTTGTTAAAAGAAATACATAAAAAATTAAACCTTGATGACACAGAAGAAGGCGATTTGATTCATACAGATGATGACGAAAAAGCCGATGAAGATGGATTTTCTATTATTGCAATGTGGAATTGGGAACGGAAAAATTATTTTATTAAAGAGTAGTTCAACAAACGGGCCATATTGTTGTATAAGTGATGAAATACTGAATTTAAAACTTAGTTTATATGTGGTAAAATGTTTTAATCAAGTTTAGTATAGTGGTATAAAGTCAAGAAACTTTTTCAATAAATTTTCTTGACCAACCTACATTGAAGACGCACTCAAATAAGCCTAGCTAATTGAAGCGTTTTCGCTAGGTGCTCACCAAGAAAATTGCATCTAGAATCATGTTATTCTAACTCTCCACGCTCCTTGGGGACGTATAGAGTTGATGGTTACGTAGCAGCGTATCCACCAGACGCACAAATTTTCTTGCAGTTAAGACGATAGCACGTTTATGTTGGTGTTTTGGCGTTTCTTGGTACTTCTTACGATAAAATTCATTATATTCAGGGAGATGTCTTCTTACAGAATTGGCGGCTTCAATTAAGTAATACCGAAGATATCTGTTCCCACGCTTCGTAAGAGGGGTATTTTCCGATTTATAGTTACCAGATTCGCTCTTTTTCCAATGTAAACCGGCATATTTAGCCAACTTTGCTTGATTTTCAAAGCGTTCTATTTGACCCACTTCAGCGATAATGCCAGCAGCGTAGACAAGTCCCACTCCCGGAATACTCGTTAAACATTGGTATTCAGGCATAGCTTTCACAATGCGTTCAATTCCTTTTTCTAGTTGTTTAATTGAAGCTTCCAATGAACGCATTTGTCCAACTAGCGTCGCCAAAACGATATCAATGGATGTCTCAAACGTTGGACTTAATCGATAGGAAGAACGAATGGCTTTTTGGATAGTTTTAGCCAATTTCTCAGGATGCTTAAAGCGCCCACGACCGAGTGTCTGAAGTGTTTCAGCTAGCTTGTTCAAAGGTAGCTGGGCAATTTCATCCAACCCCATATCTGAAGTTATTAATTCAATGATAGATGTGCTAAACACCGTAGTGGATAGACTTTCTTCATCACGAAGTTCTCTTGATAAGGTATTACATTTATAATAGAGATTTTCAATGAAATGTTGTTTGGTCTCCACTAACATATTTACCAATTGCATTCTTGATCGTGTTAATCGCTGAAGCGATAGGAATTGTTCTTCTTTTAATGGAGAATGGCTATAGCGTTCAGAACGAAGAAAATCTGCGATAAAAAAGGCATCGTTGGTATCTGTTTTATCTGCATTGAATACTTTGGCGTAGTTGTGAATTTTGAATGGATCTTCAATAGTCACCACACAATGCATATTTTTTAAGTCCTCATCTTCATGAAAGAAAATCAATGGATGGGCACTATACATGGAAGTAGATTCCATTCCTATGACCACTTTATCGAAGGCAAACTGCTCAAACATATTGACAATCGTTTCTTTGATTTGAGTTGCGCCTTCTATATCGTTGGCATAGCTTCCTTGATGAAGGATAGTTAATGTATCCGTAAGGAAGCAAGCATCTAATTTATCAGAACTAACATCTAAACCTACAAATAATTTCATGGAAGGGACCTCCTTTCTTGATTGAATTAGGAAAGACTACGATACTGCGGGCATCCCAAGATACACGTTGTATAACCAAAACCTCGCCTACTAGAATACTAATGTTTATCAAAAACAAGCCGCACTTCTATCTACTACTAGAAGCTGTTTCAGATAAACCAAACAGATAGTGTGTTGGTAGTTATATCAACGGTCTGGGGAGCATACTTTTAAACGAAGACTAGTATATTACCAGCGACAGGAGGAAATAGTACAATCCCATGCGGATCCTTTCCGCTGACTATTGTATCTTGAAATCCACGCAATATCGAGTCATTAAACCTAATTTTGTTATTTCTGTATAAATATATTTTTTAACGAACGGGAGAGATTGATGTCTCCTAAAACTTATTTTACGAGGAGGAGATAGTTATTATAAACTACAAGTGGATATTGTGTCCTGTATGTGGAAATAAAACACGATTAAAGATAAGGGAAGATACTGAATTAAAAAAATTCCCCCTCTATTGTCCGAAATGCAGACAAGAAAATTTAATTGAAATAAAGCAGTTCAAAGTAACTGTGATTACAGAGCCAGACGCAAAGACGCAGAGCCGATAAAATGAGATTAATACAATCTCATTTTATCGGCTCTTTCCGTTATGTATGGATTCTTTTAATTAGTCTTCGATGTTTCTTGCTTCGTTGATACCGCTGGCTAAAGATTCCATTAAGGATAGTTCTTTGTCTGTAAAGCTATCCATGTATTTCTCTATCTGTAATCGTCGGGTGCTTTTTACCAAGTTATTAGCAGGTAAGAAAAATTCATCAACGGAAACATGAAGTAACGATACAAGGTCATAAAGAACTTGTATGCTGGGGTGTTGCCCTTTATTTTCAATATTAGTTAAGTACCGTGGGTCAATTTCAATCAATGCTCCCACTTGTTCACGAGTTAAACCTCGTTTCAATCGAGCTTCTTTAATGGCTAAACCAAAGGCTCTAAAATCATATTTATCTTCTTTTTTACGCATAGTAGACCACCTCTATACATTTTATTGTTCCTACTGAATTAAAAACAGGTATAGAAAAACGTGTTATATGGTTTATAGGTTTATATTTAATAAAAAGCACTACTAAACGCCAATAAAAAAAACCGTTATATGGTAGTGCTATTTACGCTGTTAAAATATTGTATATTACTTCCAAATGGCGGTTTGTTGGAGGTCAACGTCGCCATGAAGTACATCATATACAATAAATTTCCTTACATTGGGTTCTTGTCAAAAAAAGTCGTCTATCTGCAATAGATAAGTACGTCCACCAATGTGGTTTTATAAATCATATAGATAGAATAACAGAAGCATGTAAACAGAGAAATAAATCTGTTTATATGCTTTTTTGGCTATTCAGAACTTTTTTACAAAGTTTATTTATCAGTAATGCAACAAATCCCCCTTTCACATTGGGACTAAGAGTGAAAGGAGATAAACGAGCAAGGCTCACTTCCTTTCCTAGACAGAAAGGGGGTGAGAAACATGAAACCATCTTCTTTTCAGACCACAATAGAAAATCAGTTTGACTATATCTGTAAACGTGCTATGGAAGACGAGCGAAAGAATTATATGCTTTATCTTTCAAGGATTGCAAAGCGTGAGGTGTCCTTTTCGGATGTTGGCGATTATCTTGTTAGCCAGTTTGCGACAACAGATAACTATTCAACTGACTTTCAGATTTTTACACTCAATGGGTTATCAGTAGGCGTTGAAAATGATTTGTTGAGTGAAGCATTACGTGAGTTGCCAGACAAGAAACGTGAAATTCTACTGCTGTTTTACTTTATGGACATGAGCGATTCAGAAATTGCAGACCTGTTGAAATTGAACCGTTCTACTGTCTATCGGCATAGAACCAGTGGACTAGCCTTAATTAAAAAGTTTATGGAGGAATTTGAAGAATGAAAACACAATATCCTATGATTCCCTTTCCTCTCATTGTAAAGGCAACAGATGGCGATACCGAAGCGATTAACCAGATTCTACATCATTACAGAGGGTACATAACGAAGCGTTCCCTACGACTTATGAAAGATGAATATGGCAATCAAAGTATGGTCGTTGATGAAGTCTTACGTGGAAGAATGGAAACCAGACTGATTACAAAGATTTTGTCATTTGAAATTAAGTAATATCCTCTCTCCTTTCGTGGAAGCGTGCTAAACCATTCCACGCTTCCCGAACAGGGAGGTTTGTTATTCCACCAAAGCATATTGAGCTTTCAATGTGTTTTGATAGGCTAACGAGCCATTGTTCTTTGAAAACTGAATAAAAGTAATCGAATACGTTTCGATAAGAAAAGAGCCAACGGAACTAACCGCCATGACCTATCTTATAAAGATAGCGAGCGATTCATGTTAGTGATCCGAGAAGCAATCTTTAGCAGGATTGCCTGCAACGACATTCTTATCGTGATAATGATACTCCCATACAGTCAATAGTCCGAGCGTGATAAAACCGTCGCAGGCAATGAGTATGGCTACATGAGAACCATGCAGGGGTGGAACTCCCGTGAGCTTTGCTAAAGCTGTTCGATTGCTGGTAAAACAACTTTTATGAAATCCAAATAAGTGATTTGGAAAGGAGGATTTTATGAAGCAGACTGACATTCCTATTTGGGAACGTTATACCCTAACCATTGAAGAAGCGTCAAAATATTTTCGTATTGGCGAAAACAAGCTACGACGCTTGGCAGAGGAAAATAAAAATGCAAATTGGCTGATTATGAATGGCAATCGTATTCAGATTAAACGAAAACAATTTGAAAAAATTATAGATACATTGGACGCAATCTAGCGTCGCCAAAGGGTCTTGTATATGATAAAATAGTATTAAGTCGTATCAAGGCTCTTTCCATAAAGGAAAGGAGCAAATGCCATGTCAGAAAAAAGACGTGACAATAAAGGTCGAATCTTAAAGACTGGAGAGAGCCAACGAAAAGACGGAAGATACTTATACAAATATATAGATTCATTTGGAGAACCGCAATTTGTTTACTCGTGGAAACTTGTGGCTACAGACCGAGTACCAGCAGGAAAGCGTGATTGTATCTCACTTAGAGAGAAAATCGCAGAGTTACAGAAAGACATTCATGATGGTATTGATGTTGTAGGAAAGAAAATGACACTCTGCCAGCTTTACGCAAAACAGAACGCTCAAAGACCAAAGGTTAGAAAAAACACTGAAACTGGACGCAAATATCTTATGGATATTTTGAAGAAAGACAAGTTAGGTGTAAGAAGTATTGACAGTATTAAGCCATCAGACGCTAAAGAATGGGCTATTAGAATGAGTGAAAATGGTTATGCTTATCAAACCATCAATAACTACAAACGTTCTTTAAAGGCTTCATTCTATATTGCTATACAAGATGATTGTGTTCGGAAGAATCCATTTGACTTTCAACTGAAAGCAGTTCTTGATGATGATACTGTCCCTAAGACCGTACTAACAGAAGAACAGGAAGAAAAACTGTTAGCCTTTGCAAAAGCTGATAAAACCTACAGCAAAAATTATGATGAAATTCTGATACTCTTAAAAACAGGTCTTCGTATTTCAGAGTTTGGTGGTTTGACACTTCCAGATTTAGATTTTGAGAATCGTCTTGTCAATATAGACCATCAGCTATTGAGAGATACTGAAATTGGGTACTACATTGAAACACCAAAGACCAAAAGTGGCGAACGTCAAGTTCCTATGGTTGAAGAAGCCTATCAAGCATTTAAGCGAGTGTTAGCGAATCGAAAGAATGATAAGCGTGTTGAGATTGATGGATATAGTGATTTCCTCTTTCTTAATAGAAAGAACTATCCAAAAGTGGCAAGTGATTACAACGGCATGATGAAAGGTCTTGTTAAGAAATACAATAAGTATAACGAGGATAAATTGCCACACATCACTCCACATAGTTTGCGACATACATTCTGTACCAACTATGCAAATGCAGGAATGAATCCAAAGGCATTACAGTACATTATGGGACATGCTAATATAGCCATGACGCTGAACTATTACGCACATGCAACATTCGATTCTGCAATGGCAGAAATGAAACGCTTGAATAAAGAGAAGCAACAGGAGCGTCTTGTTGCTTAGTAGTACAAATGAATTTACTACTTATTTACCACTTCTGACAGCTAAGACATGAGGAAATATGCAAAGAAACGTGAAGTATCTTCCTACAGTAAAAATACTCGAAAGCACATAGAATAAGGCTTTACGAGCATTTAAGAAAATATAAAAAGATAATTAGAAATTTATACTTTGTTTCTATTTAAATATAATCTATAATTCAAGTCATTGTCATCAATATTTTTTTCATTGTTAGTATTTTGGTTTGTACTTTGGGTTACTGTAGTTTTTTGTATGGGTTCATTTTGCTTGGTTGTGGTATTATTTATTTTTTTAGTGGATATTACTTCAGTATTATCAATATTTTTCATAATTGTATAATCTTTAGCAAAAATATTGATATCTTTAACATTAACGGTTTTCTCGTAAATTATTTTGCAGTTTAAGATATTGCCTTGTTCATCAATAGTATATTCTGTTACTGTTCCGCATTTTTTACCACCACTAAGGCAAATTGTGTTTAAGATATTAATTCTATCTTGCAAGATTTTTTCAAGGTCTAGGTTGAAATCTTTGTACGAGATAATATCTTTTGATGACATAACTAAAATATTATCTTCATTGATTGAGGAAATTTTTTCAAAAGGAATTACACGTAAGGCTTTATAAAAAAGTTTATCCTTAGTTATACCCAGAGCTATTACTTTTTTATTTTCGCCATCAATGATAATATCACTGACTGTACCAAGTTCAATTCCTTCTGTAATACTCATTACTGATTTTAATAATTGTTTGCTTTCATATGTAGTCATTTGAACAACTTCTTTCTTTTTGTATTTGTAGAGCTATTAGGCAATCCATTTTTATCAAACATGATATTTTTACATTTTGGGTAATTATCACAACCCCAAAAGATTTTATTATTCTTACTAATATTCTTTTTCATATATCCTTTTCTACATTTATTACAATGAATTAATACAGGTTTATCATCTTTATCTGAAAAAATTCCTTTTTTACATTTACCATCTTCAGCAGTAGAAAAGTTTTTACATATCCAATATTTAAGATTGGTCTTTTTAGAAATAACTGGTCGCAATATACTATGACAATATGGACATTTTGGCATATCTATATCAAGTTTTAAACTTTTAACTTGCTTGATAGCCTCGTTAATGATTTTTATTTGCCCACCTAAAAATTTTTGTACATCACCTGTATCTTCAGCAATTTTACCTAGTTCATTTTCCCATATGTATCCAGTACTAATTTGGGTTCATAATTATATTTCTTACCTGCTACAAGTTGTAATTCAGAGAGTGAATACGGTAAAAGTGGATATTCTGTTTTCTTTTCTACAGTATAATCTGAAATAATAGCTAAAGGATTTTTCTTGAGTTTATTTTCAATATCTTCGATTAAGGTTTTATCAATTACATAATCATTTTCTTTTATTTCATCAGGAATTTTTAACTTAGTTTGTATTTCATCTTGATTATTTTTAAATGTAGCAGTCAGTGAATAATACTTAGTAGCTTTAAATTATCTGATTTCATTTTCTCTTTGAACTACTAATGAAAAAGTTGGTGTCATAACTCTACCAATATTAATACTAGTGGTTAAGCCATTGTCTTTGCCTATTAGTGTATAAGCTCTAGTTAAGTTAATGCCAATTAACCAATCTGCTCGTATTCTAGCTTCTGCTGAAATGTATAAATTATCAAATTCGCTATCGTCTTTTAGATTATCTAGTGCATATAAAATAGATTTTTCATCAAGAGCGTTTAATAAAATTCTTTTAACAGGTTTTGTATTGTTTAGATGAAGTAAGGTTTCACGAATTAATAATTCACCTTCACGGTCTGGGTCGCCAGCGTGAATTATTTCATCAGTATTTTCTACTAATTCTTTAATAATATTAAATTGATTTATACAGTCATTTTTTATTTTGCGTTGCCAGCTTTGCGGAATTATGGGCAAGGTATCAAATGACCATTTTTCATATTGAGGATTAATTTCACTTGCAGATTTTAGTTCTAAGATATGTCCAAACTGCCATGTGATTACATCATCTCCAACACTTATAAAGCCGTCAGAACGTTCTAATAATTTATTATTTTTATTAGCTAAAACTTTAGCAATCTCCATTCCCATGGAAGGTTTTTCAGCTATGAATAATCTCATTTGAATCGTCCTTTCTATTGTTTTCTATAGTCAGAGTATCTAAAGAATTATCTTCTTGTATCAAAGTATTTTCTTTTTCTTGTTCGATAATTGTTTCAGCAAGTTTATCGACATTTAATCTATTGATATCTACTTTATTATTTTTTAATGTCATCGCTAATTGTTGTAAGTTTAAAATTTCTTTTTGTTCTTTTAATTCTGATATATTTTTATCTACTTCTTGTTTTTCAATTTTTTTCTTGCTTAATATTTTTTGTAGTCTATTAATTGAGTTAATAATTTCATCTCGTTTATTTTGCAACGCATTAATTTTTATATCACATTTCTGATATTTAGTTTTGATATCTTCGCTTAAATTCATAGAAAGCATACATCCTCGTTTTCTTTTAATCTAAAAAATCGACTATTAATATATCTTCAACTTCGCCCATGTCTATATAATATGCCTATAAATCAGATACGTAAATACAAACGCACGCAAACACCTTTAAACGCACGCAAACGCCTACACAAAATAGTAATAAAAATTGGTACAATAAAAACAAGCAGATATCGAATGTTCACTTTACCATTTATTTCATAAATGGACCTAAAATTTTATTAACAACTAATTTTGCCATTCGCAAGCTCATTGAACTAAAGTTATTAGAAAGGAGGTTTTATTCGTGGCTTTTTATCATTGCTCTATTAAGACACCAAAATCTGGAAAAGGAAAAATTATTCCTGGAAAAAAGCATGCCGATTATATTAATCGTGAAGGCGACTATAAAAATTTTGATAATAAACAAAAAATAGCAGCATCTCATGCAGAATATATTAATCGTCAAAATGATTTTTCTAAAGAAAATTTTATTAAACGACATGGTAGATGTGTATATAAAGCTAATAAACTTCCTAAATGGGCAAATGGCAGTGCTTCTAACTTTTTTGAAGCTTCTGATTTATATGGACGTGCAAATGGTTTATCCTATCGTGAGTTTGAATTGGCGTTGCAAGAAGAACTTACTTTGGAACAAAATATAGAAATTGTAAATACTATACTAAATAACTATGAATATTTTCAAGATAAATATTATACTGTAGCCGTTCATGATAAACAAGCAGCTTTAGATGATGGTAAACAACAAATTCATTGTCATATCATGGTTTCTGACAAAATTATTGATGAAATTGAAAAAAGTAATGAACGACCACCAGAACAATTTTTTAAAACTTATTGTCGTGTGAATACAAATAAAGGTGGAGCCAAAGTAGATAGATATTTTTCTAAAGATAGCTTTGGAAAAAATTTAACTCATTTTAGAAAATATTATTGTGATGTAACTAATGCTATCTTTAGAAAATATGGCATAGATAAGACTATCGACTACAAAAGTTTAAAAATGCAACGTGAAGAAGCTTTACGCAATGGCGATTATGTAAAAGCTGAAATTTTAAATAGACCAGCAGAAAAATATATAGGAACAGTTGCTTCTTATGATAAAAATAATCCTAAGGTAAGAAATCTTTTGCAATGTAGAAGACTTAATTCTATACATGAACAACTTCTTTTAGCAGCTGAAGAAGTGGAAAAACAGATAAAAGATTATACTTTTATAAATCAAATAAACAAGAGTATACTTGATGCTGATAAAGTTATTAATGAAAAAATAAACATTGATCCATTTAACTTCGTCCAATTTTCCAGCATCAAAAATGATATTTTATTTTTAATAGAACAAGTTCATATAAAAAGTAAAGATGTATTAACTTATGATATGGCTAAAGAATTAGCTAAATATGAATTAATGACTAAAGATGAAAAAGCTTTAACTAATAAATTATTTAACTTTAGTCAAAAATCAATGGAGTTACAAAATAAAATAGCTAGTACAGATAATATTGCAGCTAAACAAGAATTAAATATTGAATTAGAAAAAGCTAATAAAGCTATTAGTAATTTAAAAGTTCAACTTCGTCCTGCAAATAAAAAATTTACTCAGCCTTATTGGAAAGCTCAAGTTACTAAAAAAGTTAATCATTTATTAAAAGAAAATGCTCCAGCTAAAGAACAATTAGAACTATTACAAACACAGCTTAATAATAAAACTGTTCAACTTAGAAAATTTATCGTAGCTAATGTTAAAAATTTACCAGAAGCTTATTCTGCTAAAGATGTAAAAGTCATCATAGATAATCTAATTGATAATGTAAAAAATAATATTACAATAAAGCAACAAGAATATAAATCTTTATCAGCAAGAGTTATTTCACCACAACGAGCAAGGGAAATGGCATATAATGTTGCCACTAATCATAAATATAAAGAACTTAAAGAAGCAAAGCGACTTGTTGCTAAAGAAAAAATTAATTTGGAACAAGAAGCCAAACCATTAATCAATCAGTTAGAATATGTTCAAAAATTTGATGATAGTTATTCATTAAACCAAGTTAAACAACAACTTCAACCATATATAACAAAATATCACGAACTAAATGTTAAAGAGCAAGATGTTTTTACTAAGTTTAATGAGCTTGAAGTTTTTATCAATGCTCCAGAACAGCAAGAAAAAATTAATAGTATTATCGAGGGTATTTTAACTAAGAATAGTCCTATAAAATATCAGTGCGATAGCTTAAGAGGTCAAATTTCATCCTTAAAAATAGAGCTTAAAGAATTAAAAAATTTATCCGTTGGTGTTAATAATCAAGTTCGTTTAGATAAAAATACAAACTTCAAATATTCCATTAAATTACAGACAGGGACTACTTCTGTAGCTAATATTTCTGGTGGTAGTATAAGTAGTTCTGATACGATTAAACTGTTAGCTCAAGCATTTAATGGTGTTGAAGGAGCAATTCCTTTAGTTGCTAAAATAGATGAGCAAACTGATGAAGTCTTAGATTATAAACATTTAAATATTGTAGATAAACGAGCCAAAAGAAGTAATGCTATATTAAAAGAATTTTCTTAAGCTTAGTTTATTAATTTTGAAAAGGAGTTTTGTATTATGAATGAAATGGCAGAAATAGGACTATATTTAGCTTTATTTATGACAATAATGGTTATTTTGATAGGTGTTAATTTATATAGATATACTAAAGAACGTAGGTTTAAAAATAAAGCTTCATATATGCTTAGAATGATTGATACTTCATTAGATTATTATGCTAATTGTCATATTGTTGATGGTATTAAAACATATCCTGAAAGTCTTAACGACATACGGGAAGAATTAGTAAAACACAGCTTTAACTTTTATTCAGAGTTTTGTATACAAAAAGATTTTATGTTAGTATATGTTCCTACAAAAATAAATAATAAAATAGCGCAATATACATTAGCTATAATAAACACTAATTGTCAAATTTTCTATAGTAATCGAAGCACTGGTGGTGAAAATGAAATTATAAAATTTATCTCTAAAGAAGATAATAATAATTTGAAAAGATACGATGCTATTTCCAAATATTTTATAAATAGAAGAATCTTTCTGTTTTTTTATATGCTTTTTATAGCTATATTCTTTTTTATGATTTATAGCAATGTATTAATTAGCAATGAAATATATTTGATAGCTTGTTTATTATTAGTTAATCTATTATTAAGTTTTTTTTACTTTGTGTATAAAGACCTTTTTTGTAATGAAATCTTAGCTAATGAAGTAAGTCTATTTATTTCTTTCAATCAAATTAAAACAAAAGCTTCTACTAAGTAATGAATATCAAGAGGTGTTTTTTTTGTTAAAAAATATATTTGCAAAAAATTTAATAGACTTATTAAAATCGAAAAATATGACAAATCAAGATTTAGCAAATTATTTAAATGTTACTCGTCAATCAGTGTCACGATTTACAAAAGGAAATATACTTCCTTCTACTTTTGGTTATAAAAATATATGATGAACATTATTATGAATTTCGTTTAAATGTTGATTTATTAGTTATGGCTGCTAGTAAATTGATATTATTAGAAGAAAAATATATTAATTCTAACCAAGAATTAAGTTTAATAAAAAAGGAAAGCTTTTTATAAGCTTTCCTTTTTTATTAAATATTTTTATTAGCTTCGTCTTAGCCTTCTTTGTTGTAATTTTTTCCAAATATTTCTACATGTACAACAAATATCTTTATCAATATTTAATAACTCCACAAGAATTTTATTATCCACTAAATCTAATACTTTTTCAATATTATCGTTATTTCTGATAAGATTATCGATCTCTTTTAGAAGTTTTTTTCTAAATATAGGATTAATGTATTCAATTTTAGGAAGTAAGATATTACTCATTTCGCCTGGAAGAATTTCAAGAACACCACCGCCGTAACTTCTACCACAAATTTCAGTAAATGCAAAAGAAATACTATTATAATAAGAAAGTAAAACATTTTCTGGCTCTACATCATCATTAAATTTTATTCTGTGCATAGTATCTGTTGACACTGAATCACAAGCATTTAGCACAAATTTTGGATAAAGATTACTTCTTCGTAGAAAAAAAGCATCTGGAATCCAAACAGAAGGAACAATATACCATCTATCACGAATTGAGCATTTATAACCTTTATGCTCATTATTACTTTCACCAGCTAAAATATAATTTTTGTATTCTTGAGGATAGTTCTCATATGGAATGTTAGGAAAATAAACTAAACGAGCAGATTTACCTGTAGTTTTATTTAAATTCCAATCCTCCTTAGTAAAATAAATTCCACGTGTATGAGAACTACGTCCAATTAAAGGTAATGTTGCATTTTTTAGTTTATAATGATTTGTTGTTTCTTCTGTGATAGAAAAATAATTATTATTTCCTGTTGTAATTCCTACATTAATACGTCCATATTCAGAAAATCTGGCAAAACGATTATCTAATTTTAATTGTTGAATTAGTTTTATTTCACGATTATTAATAAAGTATTTTGTCCATTTTTCTTTGACGTGTTGCACTGGTTGAAAATCATTGGCATCTAATTTTAAAGTATCAAATTCATTTAAGTTATCCATTTCAATAATACGGATACCATTTTCAGTATTTCCTTTTTCCCCTATAAAGACAATGATTTCTTGCTCAATATTAGGAAAAACAAGTTGCTTGAATGTGATGAGTGTAATCTTAGATAAATGATTTGTTAAATAAAGGCGAAGATCTTCCGCATAAGCCACTTGTAGAATTTCAGCAGGAATTACAAATGCAATTTTTCCCTTTTTTGATAGTAATTGTACACATGATACCATAAATGCTACCCAAACATTAATTAACTTATTAGATTTCATTCCATGTGAAGTTAATATCTGAGCTTGGCAATCTCTTTGACTTTTCTTTAAGTACTGATAACGAATATAAGGAGGATTTCCTATAATTAAATCATAAGTTTTTTTATTTAAATTCTCTTTATAAAAATCAAAGAAATCTTGATTTAACACTTTTACTTGTGATATATCTTTATATTTTTCAGATACTTTCATGGCTTCTGATGTTTCGATTTCAACTGCTTCGAGTTCATTAATATTATTAAGTAATCCAATATTTTTCAAACTATCTAAAAAAACACCATCTCCACAACTAGGTTCTAATACTGTTTTTATGTTTTTAGATGCAAAAAACTGTACCATAGCATTTGCTAATTTATTTGGTGTATAATATGCACCTCTTATTTTTTGTTTTGAACTGTTCTCTTTAAGTTTCATTAAATTAACCTCACTAAAATTCAAGACGATAAACTCTTTCAATTAAGTCTTGAATTTTTTTTATAAGAATAGTCTTTTCATCTTGTAATATTGTAGTAACATGTTTCGATGGATTATGCTTAAGTTCTGCATTTATACTATAAATTTTACGACTAGCAACAACTACATTATCATGAATTTCTTTTTGTTTTTTATTACTAAAATCTAATTCTACAAATGGTAAAGTTGAGAGTGTAAAAGTGCCTCTTGCTGTGAAACCATTTTCAAAATCACTTCCAATGATTTTTAGGATTTTTTCAGTAATTGGATTTGATAACCATGCTTGGATATATTCTAAAGCATAAGGACTATTCTTCTTTTTAGAAACTGCACAATATCCAGCAGTTCCACCAGAGGCAATCAAAATATCATTAGTATCTAAAATATACATTGGTTCTTTACTCAATATCCCTACAATCAACTTAGGTGTATTAATAAAAGATGTTAACGCTTGTGTTCTTCCATACTGATACCAAGTGTTAGCATTAGCGTGTGGAACATCTCTAACACCCTTATTAGATACACATTTTGGAACCAAGCGGTCGTAACAATCTTCTAAATATGCAAATGTTCCTGGAAAATATGTTTTCATATACTCAATATCAAATAATTGCCCCTGTTGGTCATAAGGAAAAATAATCTGTTTATCAGTTGTTAAAATACTATATGTGTTTAATCCCTTTTCTATTTTTTTTGTAGGCTTAAAATATGGACGTAGGATTTTCCGTTCAATTTGATAGTGTTTTTCATTTCGACAAATTTCAACTGTAACATCATTTTCCTTTATAATTTCATTTGTTGAAAACCAATAGATAGGAACAGGTCGTTCGGCACTGGTTTGAATTCCATTAAAAATTTCAACATATTTTGTAATTGGAACAGAAACCTGATCTAGATGTTGAAGCATTGTTAAAAATTTAAAATCAGTTGTAAGTCTCCAGGGAAGTTTATTTAAAATAGAAAAATCAAATTCTACAGAATTAATCTTTTCACCAAGCCACAATTTATTAACAGAATCTACACATGTATAATAAAAATTTTTTTGTGGAGTTTTAGATAAAAGAAGAATAGAGCTATAGATCGTTTTATCTTCAAATAATTGTATATCACCAAAGTCATCTAGATTTATTAAATATTGACCTTGTGCAATTAAGTCTCGTAACTTTTCTCCTGCTTTAATTTTAAAAAATTTGTTTGGCACAATGTAGCAAATATAACCTGAATATTTTATCTTTCTTATTGCCTGTTCGATAAAAATAAAATATTTATCAAATTGTTGATATGATGTTTTATATTTTTTTTTATAAATTTCAAATTCACTAGTAGGAAGAAGAGCGTGCATTTCCTCTGTACTAACATAAGGAGGATTACCAATTATTACATCAAAACCTTCTCCATTATTAATTTTTCCCCAATTAAATGGAACAAGTTCAAATCTTTGTTTATCTACTCCAGTGATTCCTTTTAATTCTCTTTCACTAACCAAAGCATTTCCAAAAAAAATATTTGTATTCAGATTTGGTAAAATAGGAATAATCTCTTCAACAGAAGGCGTGGTTTCATTTTCAATCAATTTAATAAGAAGCGAAAATTTTGCTACTTCTACTGCATGAATATCAATATCAATGCCATAAATACAAGAACATAAAAGTGCTTTCTTTTCCTTTAAAGGTAATTTATACAAATTAACACCGATTTCCTCTAAATGATTTTGTTGTCCATTATTTAAATACCATTGAATACAATAATTTTGCAAATATGAAAAAGCTTCTTCAAGGAACACTCCTGAACCACAGGCAATATCAGCAATTTTAAGCTTTAATAACTCTTTAGGTGTTTTATTTTCACAAACTTTACTTAATGTTTTTTCAATCATATATTTAACAATTTCTGTAGGAGTTGTTACTACAGAACGATTAAGGCATTCTTTTTTTTGTTTTAAACCGATAGTTTTATTTTCTAATAAAACTAATTGTTCTGTTAAAAATAATTCATAAATTTTACCTAATAAATGAGGCTCAATAATATTAAAAAGATAAGGACTTTGAGGATAATATAATCCTTTAATTATATCTACAATGATATCACAAGAAAGATCAAAAATAATATCTTCTCCTGAAAATATTCCCGAATTATATCTTCGATCAGCATTTTTAAATAATTGTTCTAAGCTTTCTTGTAATTGAGTTTTATCTGTAATAGTTTCTTTTAATTTATGATACAAAGGTAAATTTTTATCCTCACAAATTCTAAGAAAAACAATTTGATTAATAAATTCTTGTACAACATCATTTAAAACTTCTAATGAAGAATATCGCCCACCTTTAGCATATAATTCATTACTCAATGCAATACGCCAACTATTAATTTGTGATAAAAATAATTCATCAACTTGTTTTGTTTGATTACTAGATTTTAGAATGTTTTCCTCTGTATATTGATCAAACATACCAGAATATACAGCATCTTTAGAAATCAAATTATGGATTTCTTCTAATTTATCTACATATTCAGTGTAATGATAAAGACGATACCGTGCAACCGTACAATTATCGTTTTCTTGTGGAAAATAACAAGTATCATATATTGCTAAAAACTCAAAATTAGTTAAAATTGCTATTTTATGTTTTGCATTCCAACCATATTTTCTTGTTTGAATAGCAGGTGTATTAATCTTAGTAATGTCAATTGCAGGTTTTTTAGCTTCAATAAAAAACTTTGCAACACCTCTAAGTGTCATAGTATAATCTGGACGATCTGAACGAGAAGAATAATTTTCAGCTATAACTTCTCTATATTGAGGAGCAACTCCATTTTCATTAGCTACATCCCAACCTAAAATTTTAAGTAAAGGGTCAATAAATTCTATACGACAAGAATGTTCATTATATCCTTTTTGTATATTTTTATAAAAATCTATATTTTTATGAAATTGTTCAACTAATTTTTGAAGTTTAATTTTACTGGTGTTATTTATCATTTAGCTTTACCTTTCGTTTGCTTTTAGTAGGCTTTTCTATATTATTTGGAATAATCCAAATTCTACTTAGTCGAGTAGCTCCAGGAATTCTATTATTTTTACATAATATTTGTATTTGACGTGGAGATACGCCCCATTTTTCAGAAGCTTCTTGTACTGTGATATAACCATTCATTTTCTAATACCTCATTAGATAAAATATAAAAAGTATTTAAATTATATTCGTTTAAACGAAATATGTCAATTTAGAATACAATGTTGTTTTAAGTAAAAAAGGAAAGCTTTATATAAGCTTTCCTTTTTATCATATTTCTTAACGAGTAGATGATTTGGGATGTTTCCAATAAAGTTTTTTACAATGTGGACTACAAAACTTTTTTCGTTTATCTTTTATACTTTTAATTGTTACCAATACACGACATTTTTCACAATGAAATTGTCTTAATATTGGCTCATTATCCTTTAGATTAGAAATTCTTTTTGGCTTATTATAATATATTTTTTTGTAATGTACTTTTCGACAATGGACACAACAATATATTTGATAACTAAAATTTGATTCAAAGATTTTTTGACAAACAGGACAGATTTTTTTCATAACTTAATTTCTTTAGATATAATACCTTGTTCTTTTAGCGTATTAAAATGGTCTTGCATTGTCATCATTCCAGGTGTTGATTTCATAATGTTTATAAGGCTTGTATAATCTTCATTTTTTATACAATTAATAGTAGCGTCATTGCGTAATAGGATTTCTAAACAAAGAACTTTATGCTCTTTAGTGGTAATTAATTTTTGTGCTATTATAGCTTGAAATGTATTAGCCAGTAAATTTTTTAGTTTAAGTTTTTCTTCATAGTTTGTTACTCTATCTAACGCATCAATAATATTGTCTGCATGCAGTGTTGTAATTACTAAATGACCAGATTCTGCGGCAAATAAAGCTACCTTTATATCTTCAAGTGTTCTAAGTTCTCCGATCATAATTACATTGGGATTTTCACGCATACTAGCTTTTATACCTTGAGCAAAACTCGTAATATTTTTACCTAAAAGAATTTGAGAAATAATAGATTTTTTATCTTCAAAAGTATATTCAATAGGATCTTCTATTGTTATTATGTGATAATTATACTTTTGATTAATCGCATCTATAATTGAGGCAATAGTAGTGGATTTTCCAGAACCAGTTGGACCAGATACTATAATCAATCCTGATTTTATATCTGTTAATAATTTAATAGATTCGGGTAGTCCTAAAACATCTAATGAAGGAATTTTATCTGGAAGTAATCTTATAGCTATAGCCATACCTTTAAAAGTTTTATAAAAATGACATCTGCAATTAATATTAATTATATTAATAAAAAAATCTAAATCATTATCTAAATCATCTATAGTGAGTTGTTGTTGAACTTTTTCTAAGAAAGATATCATTTGAGAATCTTTTATAAAGTTATCCTCTAACATTTCAATTTTTCCTAAACTATTTCTGATATAAGGATACATGTTTTCTCGTATAAATAAATCTGATGCTTTATGTTGATAAGCTTTTATGATTAATTTAGATATTTTATCTTTGACATCTGTGATACAGTTCATAATAATTTATCCTATCTAGTTAATTTTTGTGTTTGCTTTTTGATTTTCTTTAATTCATTTTGAATGAAGTTTCTTTTTTTAGTAATTGATTTTTTATTTTGTAATTCAGGAAAATTTCTTTTTAGAGCATCTTCAATGATTTTTACTTCTGAAGTATGTTTATTTTTAAGATTTTGACTTAAATATTCTTGTAGAGATAACTCTATTTTTCCTTGTCCTAAAGTATTCATGACTAAATTTTTAGCTTCTTCATTACTTATTTTGACAGGTGAAAATTTAGTGATTACAGGAATTATTTTATCTTGTTTAAAGCCTTTATTGATTAATTCTTTTATAACTTTACTTTCACTATCTTTATTCCATAAAATATTGTTGTTCATATTATCTACTATTACTTTTTTACAAGTTAGGATATATTCTTCAGCAATATTTTTTATAGCTACATCTTCGACTTTCATTTGAGCTAATTTTTCCATATTGAATAGCGTATGAGCATTTTTAAGCGTTAGATTTATTTCCTCAGTTGATGGTTTAAGTGGTGAATATTTGACCATAAGAGAGGCTATTTCTCCATCCGTATGACCTTTTTCTAATAACCTACTTGCTATGATTAAATCATTATTGGATTTTTGGTATAATTCTATTTCTGCTCTATTGGATAAAATTCTATTTTGCACCTGTAATTGTCTTAATTTACTGGCTTCTTTTAGATATAAATATTTAGGATCATTACTTAGTTTTGTCATAAATTCAGGGAAATTTCTGATGCGATTAAGACGAATGAATGAATCATAAGTCGTTTGTATTTTAATAAATATGGATTTTTGTATTGCTTCATTGTTGCCTTGATTTTCATTTACAGAATTTTTTATATCGTCTTTGGTGTATAAAGATTCTGTTGCTAAATTTTTAGTTGCTAATTGTTCTTCAATATCTTGTTTTGCTTGCTTAGGATTTAAGATATTTTGTATTTCTTCAGTTTCTAGTTGTAATGGAGAATATTTTTCTACAGCAGAGAATATTTCATCAGATTTAAAGTTTTTTTCTAGTAATGTCTGTATAATATTCTTTTCTAGATTTTTGTTTATAGCATCTTTATATGGAGTATTTTCAATATCGATATGAGCAATCATATCGTGATAGGTTTCAAGATAAGCTTTTTCTACAGGAGTATATGGTTTATCTTCTATTAATACATATTGTATAGCTTCAAGACGATGAGCATATTCTTCAAAAAAAGCTTCATCTTTTTGAGCTTCTTGTTGTTTCTTTATACATATTTCTTGTAGTTTCTCATCTTGCCAATTAGTAGGTGAATTTTCTTTTATAACTTTAAATATGTCTTCCTCATTAAAATCTTTATTTAATAAGGTTTTAGCTATTTTGTAATCTATTTGAGAAAATTCAATGTTTTGTAGATTATTCTTATAAATAGCTATGGCTTTTTGATATAGGGAAAAATAAGCATTTTCAATAGGGTTTAAATCATTGCTATTAGGATTATAATAGATAATTTGTTCTAGTTTTTGGGCAAATTTGGTGGCTTCTTTTTCGGTAAGAGGTTCATTAGTATTCAAGGCAATATTTTGAGAGTCTGGTTGAACATTATTTGTTTCTTGATTAATATTTTGTGGAATGTTTTCTCTAGCTTTAGCAATTTTTTGTGTATTATTTTGATGTAAGTCTTCACTATAAACATTTTCTGCTAATTCTTCTGCTGGTGGTTCAGATGCTAATAAACTAGCCCAATTATTATCTTGTTCATTCATGGTGTTCGCTCCTATAAATTCATTTTTAAATATTATCTAGATAAACTTTTATTTTGGCTTAACTTAGTTATATTTTTTAGTTCTTCAGTAGGCATATTTACTGGAAAATATTTTATTATTGCTTGCTTAATGTCAAATACATTTTTGCCTTTATTTTGCAATTCACTAACAATTTTTTTGTTGAAATCTTGTTGCCAAATATCATCATGTTCTTTTAATAAATTTTGAGCCATTTTTAAATATAGCTGTGTAGTAGATATGCCATTTTGTTTAGGTTTAAAATTTTTAATGATAGTTAATTTATTTGTATCTATTTTATTTTCATTATTAGATAATGTTTGCTCTTGTTTTAACCCTATCATATTAGTTTCAATATACTGCATAGCTTTTTCAGCTTCGCTTGCAGCTCTAAATAATTCATTAGGATCATCTTGAAGTGCTTTTATCCAACTTTGTAAATAAGCTACGTGATTTTCATAATGGTTTTTATCAAAGTTAATATTATATTTTTGAGCTAAAAACATAGATGTAAGTTCAGCACGTAATTCTTCTTTGGCATATATAGTATTTCCAAAGCCATCATTTTCAATTAATGTTTTTCTATTAAGTCGATTTTTTGCTCCAGTGCTATGTGCTATTTCGTGAGCTACTGTTGCATAGAAGTTATTTAGAGTCTTAAATCTTTCTTTAGAAACTACATGAATTTCATCGTTACTGGGTGAATAGTAATTTTTACTATCTTGGTCATAATAAATTTTAGCTTCACTATGTTGTATCATATCTTCCATAGATTTAATGGTATCTTCATGATGAATCTTAAGAGGTATTTCTTTTTTTATACCTTCAACCTGAGAAGCATTAAATACTACATAATTTTTTACTATTGGATAATCTAATTTAACATAGGCAGGTACTTTTTTACCTGTTTCTTCATCAATTACATATACTTGTTCTTTTTTCTTAGTATTAGGATTTATTTCCATAATAGGTTTAGCATATTGCCAATATTCTATGTGAATTCCTTTTGCACCCTTTTGTATTTTTGCAACTAATTCTTGGGCTTGTTTAAAGGTAGTCCATCGACTATCTTCAAATCCAAAATGTTTAGCAGCTAGAATTAATCTAATATTATTAATACCATTATAATATTGGTCTTTCCCTTGCAAAGATTTTAAAAGATTTCGAGGTCGTTTACTAATATAACCGCTATCCCAAAAGAATGGTTTACCAGATTGTATATCTTTAATAACTTGTTGTACTAATTCATTTCTTTGTTGTTGAATCTTTTCTGGAAGTGCCATTATTATTCACCTATTTCTTGTTCGTCATTTAAAATTTCTTCTATTTCTTCTTCAGTAAGTACATCATCATCAGTTGAACCACCATATGTTTTAAATTCTTTAAAACTTTCAGCTATTTTTCTTAATTTTTCATCCATTATTATTACCTACCTTTTTATTGAGTTCGTTTTCAAATTTTTCAAGTGATTATTTATAATTTGTCTCTTCTTTATATCTGGTAAATCTTTTATTTCTTTAAATTTATAAGCTATACATAAATCCTTTAGCTCTTTTTCAGAGAGTTTTCCTTGTTTTACATGATAAGCAATAAATTCTTCCAAGTTTTTAGCTCTGTAAATAGATTGTTGATTTATGTATTTCATTAAACTATAAGCGTCATTTGACATAAATACTAAATAATTAGGAAATTTAGCAATTAATGCTCCTATTTGTTTATTTTCTAAAAGCGTCATGCTAGGTTTATAGGGCAATTTTAATCCTAAGCAAATTTGCATACGACAAAGTTCAATCCTAAATCGATCTTTTATATATCTAATATTTTTAGAATCTACCCCATATCCTTCCATGCCTTTTTGATTAACTCTTCCTGGTTTAGTAGCAGCTTTTACTAAATGACGTAAAAGTTCGCTGTAATATTCTCGTTCGTCGTTAAATCTATCTTTTGTAGGCATATGAATTTCATCTTTTTTTATAGAATAAAAACCTATATTATTATGAGAATCTTCAATGATTTTCATATTCATGTTATAGGCTATATTTTTGATATATTCTATAGCATCAATTTCATTTTCTGGATAAAAGAATTGATGTTTTCCCTGTAACATTTGTTCACTAAATATATTATTTTCGTAAGTGTGCCAATTATTTGTTTTATTTTTATAAAATTTAGTATAAGTTTTATTATTAGGTGATTGTTCTTTTGCATAACCCATATCATATTTAGAGTAGTTTTCTAAAGCTATAGATTTAGAACCTTTTTTGATGTAATAGCCTTTATTTTGAGCGTCTTTATAGGTGATATATCTAAGTGGAATAAATTTATCTTCAGGTTTTTTATAAGACAGTAATTGTGTTAGATTATAACCATAGAATTTTCTACCTGTTCCTAAATCATAAGGTAGTCTAATATCTATGTCTTTTTGTGGATCAAATGGCTGTTGCCAAAAAGCTTTTCCTTCAAACATTTGTTCATAACATCTATAAGCAGTATCACCTCTTAATGTATTCTGTTTATTAGTTTCAAGTTTTTTTATTTTTGTATAAACTTTTTTCATTATTAATACCTTCTTATTTAAAATCAACAAATCCTATAGCTTTAGGTTTTGTATAATTTTCTTTATAGTAATCTGAGGGATTATATGGATCTTCAACTTGCATATTTAATATATTTTGTGTAGTGATTTTTTCTCGTAAAGTACTATCTTCAGTATCTTTTAGCTTAGCTATTTTTAATACTGTTAGCTCATAAATAAGCTGCTGACGATATTTTTCTTCAATATATCTTAAAGTGTCAATTTCTGAATTTTTTTCTTGAGCCTGCATAGTTGTCTCAATACTATTTAAGGATTGGATAGTTTTTAATAGAGCTTGTTTTCTTTCGTCATAACTATTTAAGTCATTTTTAGCATAACTAAGTGTTGTAGCATAAATCTTATTTAGGTAGTTATATTTATCTTTAAGAGAGATATTTTTTTGCTTATAAGGATTACTAGCTATAATGGTTGAACTGTTATATAACATATTATCTATATCTTGCAAATTTATATCTTCAGTGTAATTTATTCTATCTTGTATATCGCTAAATAATACAGGGATATCTTCGTTAGTATCATTAGAGTGTTTTAAATCATTGCTTTTGGTATCAAAAAGTGTAATGTTTTGTAGCATATCTATATATGTTTTTATTGTAGAAATAATATCTTTTTTACTATTAATTACATCATGCACTTTATATCCTTGAGCTGCTAAATCTTTTAGAGCAAAAGGGCTAGGAACAGAATCTGGAATAGATACACTTGTTGGGGAATAATAATTAGGTGGGTCAAATGGTTCTGTTATACCAGGAATACCTGCAAAAGCAATCGATATACTTAGTGATAATATGGTTAATATTGTTAGTAAAAAACGAATAATTTTCATCTAGCAACTGTCCTTTCTTTAAAATCTAAATCCTGATGAACCAAACGTATTTTTTATAGCTTTAGATACTTTTCCTCCAACAAACGTCATGATTAAGATATAAGCAAATATTTCTAAGGCTTTTATTACATCAAATGTTGGTGCTGGTGCTACTTGTCCTGCTCGACGAAAAACATCATCTGCATAAGCATCGCCACTGCCTACATTGCCTTCTCCACTATGCCATGCTTCAGCAACAGAACGCCAATTACCATATTGTTGGTAATATTGAAGCATTTTAAATCTAGCCACGGCATCTTGTCTATCTGGACTCCATGCAGGTTGCATAGTATCTGTATGCGGTGTCCAGCTATAATCTGGAGGTAAATTAGCTTCTTCTACCCAAGCATTCCAATTTTCAAAGTTTATTTGATATGCTCCATAGCCATAACCATCACTAGAATATACAAAATAATCATTTGTAGACTCTTTATCTTTAATGGCTGACATAAATATAGTTATTGCTTCGACACCTGCATTTTCTAAATTTATTACTCCTCGATTGGAAGTAGTCATCATATCTCCAAAGTTAAATGCTGTTAACTGCACAGAGATTAAGCTGGCAAAAACTATATACCAAGCCATATTAAATCCTAAGGAAATAAGAGAATTTATGCTATTTCCAGCAAATGACATATGTTTTGTTTGTCTTAGTGTGCCGTAAATTAAATCAAAAATAGCAAAAATGGAAATTATATAAAATTCAATAAAAGACTTAGCAATCATGATACCCATTAGGAAAAATAAGATAACAATAGCTATACCTAAGATAAATACAAAGATTATTGCTGCAATATTTGTATAAATAGCAAAAGCAGAATGAAATGTAGAAATATAATTAAAAAATGGAGTAGTTAGCTGTAGCCCTTTTTGTATTATCTGGGTAGGGTCTGTAACATTTTGTCCAGCAACTGTAGGGTCTACATTAATTATTTTAGAGCCTACAGTTACAAAGAAATTTTTTATTGTATTAATTACTATATTTCCCCAATTTTGAATTAAGTAATAAAAAAATGTATAAGAAATTAATTTTTTTATTAGAACTTTAATAGCATCATTTAGTACATAATTTTCTGAAATACTGATTATACAAAAAGTAAGAGTAATATCTATTAGCACTACAACTATAAATAGATTTAGTATATAAGGTTTTATATTTTGTATTCCTTCAGTAGATATGGTTGCTATTTTATCTATGATATCTTTTATAGGAAGTGCAATATCTGCTATTTTTGACCAATCGAAATTGAAAAAGTGAGCATCACTACCAATAAATGATTCTTCTACAGGCATAGTACCATCTAAAAGTGGTAATGGGTCTGTAACAATAGCTCCATTTACATGGAAGTTTATATCATTTAGATGTACTTCAAAATGTAAATGCCCTCCTGTACTATCTCCAACTGGCGAGATGATGCCTATAACATCACCTTGATATACTTCTTGACCTTCATGTAATCCTTGAATTAGACCCACATCGCCGTAAAGTGTTCCCATATTAAGCTTTGGATGCCATATTACAATAGCATTACCAAAACCATCTGCTGGACCATAATATCTTATAATGCCATCTGCTGCTGATTGAATAGGTGTTCCGTAATCATAACCGATATCTATACCAGCATGAAATCTTGTATTTCCAGTTATAGGGTGTACTCTATCACCAAAAGGTGAAGTGATTATCCCATCAGGTGCTGGATAAATAAATGGAGTTTGAGCAAAGACTACTATGGGTAAAAAAATGATAAATAAACATAAAGATAAGATAATTTTTATTTTCATTGATATGTCCTTTGACTTAGTTGATAATTCTATGGTAGCATGGAAGTGAATTTTAAAAGTATCGACTTTTGAAAAAATGAAAAAATTTTTAAATCCTTATGTATCAAGGGTTTGCTGACTTAAAGTAATTTTGTGTTCGATGAAAATGAGCAAAAAAAGCTGAACTTTTTGTCAGTAAATAAAAAAAACGTGTTCGAATCGAACACGTTAAAAAGTAGTTATATTTGATTTTTTATTTGTGTTTATGAATAATGTGGTCGAATCGAACACATTTAAGTGAGGAATAGATTATGAATAAATATATTTTAATGAATAAAAATATAGCATTAGCTCAAATTATATTATCTGATGATGGTAAAATTTATGATTTATTAGAAATATATAACATAAAAGCTTTTCCTGTAGGTATAATTTGTAATGATATAAAAATGTCTAATAAAGATATACAAAATAACTTAGCAGAGTGGTGGCAAGGTAGGGCAATTCCTGCTAGTAGACAGGGTCTTTTTTCAGTATTACAAGAATTTAATATTGAAAGAAGTTCTATTTTAGCCATGAAATGTTTTGGTCTTAGTTTATCTGACCAATATTGGATAAAACCGATTAATTCTAAGCTAACGTGGGATAAAATCAACTTTTTTAACAATAAGTTTTCTAATGATATTGGAGAAGCCTTTTTTAATCCTAATTTTGTAAAGGAAAGTAATGAAATAGATTTTATAACTCCAGATAATACATCTGATGGTTGGCTTAGAAAAAAATGGATAATCAAAAATGAAAAAAGATGTCTTATTAAAAGTGGTAGTGATCCTTATAGACAAGAACCTTTTAATGAAGTGATTGCATCACTTATAATGAAAAATTTAAATGTATATCCATATGTTAAGTATGATTTTTTTGTAGACGAAGGACAGGGTATCTGTTCTATATGTGATAATTTTATAACAGAAAATACTGAATTAATTTCAGGTTATGCCTTAGCAAAAACGTATATTAGAGATAAAAACACTTCTATTTATAATCATTATTTAGACATAGCAGACAAAAATAATATTTCTAATATTAAGGATTTTTTTGATAGTATGATTGTTTTAGATTATATTATTGCAAACACGGATAGACATCATAATAACTTTGGCTTTATTAGAGATGTTAATACTTTAGAGTATTTAAGCCCAGCACCTATATTTGATAGTGGTACGAGTCTTTGGCATAAATACAGTGTACTTTCAAATAAAATAGGTACTCCTGTAATAGCTCAGCCTTTTTATAATACACATGAAATGCAATTATCTTTAGTAAAAAATTGGGATAGGTTTGATTTTAGTAAATTAAGAAATATAACAGAAGAAATATACGATATATTAAATAAAAATCCATTAATTGATAAAAAAAGAAATAATATTATTTGTGCTGCTCTTAAAGAAAGGATACAATCTATTAAATTATATCAGGAAAGAATGGTAAATAAATATTCTATACCTTTACAAAGTGATGATACTGATATATTAACAAAATTTAAGCAGTTAAAATTTAATTTACAACCAGTATATTTTTATTATAAGAATAAATTTGTACCTAATAATAAAATAAAATACAATCCTAGTATAGATAAAAAAATATTAAAGCAAGCACTAATAGATGGTTTTTCAAGGGAACAAGTAAAAAAAATTTTAATAAACAGTCCAAATATTAAAAGTGAACAAATGATAGATTTTATGTATCGTTCATTTAGTCATGATAAGGATTTAAAAAATATAATCCTTGAAAGAACTATACATTTATAAAATTATGTTCGAATCGAACAAAAATGATAAAATAACTTTTTATTACTTTTTTTATTTGCATCATAATGTCATTCATTTCAAAAAGCAAGGGTAAATATAACAACTACGTTGCCCTTGCTTTTTTCATTTCTAACATTATTTAAAATAATGCAAAAAGCAATAAAAAATAGTCGTATAAGATAAGAAAGGATACTGAAAAATGAAAAAAAATATATATACTATAACTATTGAGGAAACTGTATCAGACGTATTTTATTTAGAAGCTAATTCTTTAGAGGAAGCAATAGAAAAAGCTATTGCAAAGTACAATAACGGTGTTTTTGTACTAGAACCAGGAAATCTAATAGAAACAAATCTATTAGTTGGAAATGATAATGAAAGTAGTGATTGGTTTGAATTATGAAAAAAAAATATGATATTATATAATAAAGGTAAGAAATATGAAGGAGTGATATTATGGAAAACTTTAATAGACTAAATGATTTATACTTTAAAAAACTTTTAGGTGATAAGAATAGAAAAAACTTAACACTTAGTTTTTTAAATGCTATTTTAAATAAAGATGAACGAGAATATTTTACAGATATAACCTTTTTAGATAAAGATAATGAGCCATTGACGTTAGACGGTAAATTATCTAAATTAGATATTAGAGCAGATTTAAATGATGGTACACAAGTAGATATTGAGGTACAAGTTTGTCCGTTTAAGTTTATGGCTGAACGTTCATTATATTATTGGTCGAAAATGTATTCAGAACAACTAGAAAAAAGTGCTGAATATAAGAAGTTAAAAAAAGCTATAGCTATAAATCTACTGGCATTTGATTATTTGGAAGATGAGCAAGACTGGCATAATATCTATAACCTTTTAAATGTGAAATCACATAATAAACTTACAGACCATATAGAAATACATTTCTTAGAATTACCAAAATTTACTTTAAAGGACATGAGAAAAATAAGAACATCTGAGGCATGGCTTGCTTATTTTTCAGGAAGATATACTAAAAAAGAATTGGAGGAAATAGCAATGACAACTCCAGCAATTAAAGAAGCTGTAGAATTTGAAAATACTTTCTTACAGGATAAAATAGAACGTAGAGCATATGAACAAAGAGAAAAAGCAATAAGAGATTATTATTCTTATATGAGTGCATATAAAGAAGAAGGATTAGAGCAGGGCTTAAAACAAGGCTTACAACAAGGAAAATTAGAAGAAAAATTCAGAACAGCTACAAATTTATTAAAAATGGGATTTGATATTGAAACTATTTCTAAAGCTGTTGAATTAAGTAGAGAAAAGATACAAAAATTATCCGAGAAAAATGAGAGATAGAAGGTATATATGTATATGAAATATAAAAAATATTCTTATGAAGAATTTAAAAAGTTAACTACGGAAATCATCCTTACAGATGATTATGCAGATTATAATTACTATGCTGTATATTTACCTAATAGAAAAAAACCTGCAATATATTTTAAACATCCATATAACGGAAATTATTACCATATTGATGATTGTTTAGAAGTTATGGGAAATGACTTAAACCCATGTCATGATATTTATATTACTAATGTCTTGAATGAATTTAACAAAGAATAAATAAAAAGCACTTGTCATTATTCTAATTGACAAGTGCTTTTTTATAGATAGATTTTTATGATATAATAGTAATCGCTGTTAATTCAGCAAAGAAGAGAAAACTTGATGTGTCAGCTCTCCTCTTTCGAGAGGGGGTGGTAAGTATGACAGATTATGAATTAGCTATGCTAATATTAACAATAATCAGCGTTATATTCACCATTCTTGGATATTTCCAGAAGAAGTAATTTTACTTTTTGCTTAACAAAGAAGGAGCTAGACATAACGTCCGCTCCTTCTAATTTCCCAAAATTCACAGAAGAGGGCTGACGGTGCAAACATCAGTTTTCTCTTCTTTTTTATATTCTTATTATACTACATAGATTATGATTTTGCAAAATAAATATGTTCGATTCGAACAAATGAAAAGCAACTATTAGGTGCTTTAAATATATTTATATATTATAATATTTTTCGTTGCCCTTCCTATACTGGTAACAGTTGGGAGGTGTTCATATTGAACCGTTTTTTAACCTTTTGTGAAGCAGTCATGGCAGGTATAATATCTTATTATATCTGCAAAGGGTTAGACTTGTTTCTAACGGCTTTTTGTGGTAACTAACCTAGCTTTAACGTTAGCTATATAACGTTAGAAGCATTGTGAAGGTGCGAACTTCATAATGCTTCGTTTTTTTATTTTTTAACAAAAACAAGACCCTATGAAGGTGCGAACTTCATAGGGTCTTATTTTGCTGTTCATATGAACCATATAACCTTTTGTATCTTCATTATAACATACTATATAGATTTTGCAAAATAAATGTGTTCGAATCGAACACATTTGTTATATAATACATAAAATTTAGCTTTTTGGTGGAAAATTTTTGTGATATAATAACAATCGCTGTTAATTCAGCAAAGAAGAGAAAATTTGATGTGTCAGACTCTCCTCATCAGAGGAGGTGGTAATTATGACAGAATACGAATTAATGTCCCTTATAGTGGGAGTCGTAACTATGACATTTACCATTCTTATGTATTTTAAGAAGTAAATTTTTAAATTAATTACTTTATAAATAAAAAGAAGTCATGACATAACGTCTGACTTCTTTCTCAACCCATTCTGAGAAGAGGCTGACGGCTTCAACATCAGTTTTCTCTTCTTTTTTCATATTTATTATACTACATAGTTTATGATTTTGCAAAATAAATGTGTTCGAATCGAACACGTTTGTTATATAATACATAGAATTTAGCTTTTTAGTGGAAAATTTTTGTGATATAATAACAGTCGCTGTTAATTCAGCAAAGAAGAGAAAATTTGATGTGTCAGCTTTCCTCATTAGAGGAGGTGGTAATATGACAACTTATGAATTAATGATATTAATTCTAACAATAATAAATGTTATATTTACCATTCTTAGCTATTTTAAATAAAGGCTAATTAATATATTAATTTTTATAAGAAATAGAAAAGAGCTAGACAAGTCCAGCTCTTTCTATTTCACACACTTATAGAAGAGAGCTGACGAAGCGACATCAGTTTTCTCTTCTTTTTATATTCTTATTATACTACATAGTTTATGATTTTGCAAAATAAATAATATCGTCTAATTTATATTATTACCATAAACTTTCGCCTTTTTTTCTTAATTCTTTTAAATATCGTTCTTCTTCCAATCTATTAGAAAGTGCAATCCAATCTTCATTAACACCTACACTAGCTTTCCATTTATCTTCTGCGATTTCAGCAGGAGTTTTATGTGCCTCATGATATTCTTCACCAAAACAAGGACATTTCATAAATATATTTTTAAAACAAGTCATTGGTTTAGTTATAAACATTATTGGATGAAATAGTATATAAAATGGAGCAATTATTATAAACATAATTATATCTAATAAAAGACGAAGTATATCACTAACTATAGCACAGGCTATACCAAAAATAAAGAAGGCAATCAGTCCAATGCCAATATATTTTAAAATTACTAATATATCCATGATAGTATCCATAATAACACTCCCCTATCAACTATTTGCTAATATAATTATACTCTTTTACTATAATTGTTTCAATCCACATTGTCGTTATTCATATTATCATTGTTATAATTACTAGAGTTATTATCTATATCATTATTATGATTATTATGGTCATTATGAGGATAATAAGAATGAGACATATTAGTGTTTATAGGTTTAGGCAATTCACCCTTTATTATTGCTCGTTCAGCATTTTCTAATTGATATTTATAATTATCTTTAGGACTTAGACTATTTTGTATTTCTTGTCTAATGTAAGCGTTTTGAGCATTTTCTTTTTCATTTGGGCTAGTATTATGTTTTAAATTGCCAGCCTTTTTTTGTGTATCCATTTGAACTTTAAATTCTCTAGCATTTTTAGCATCTCTTTGAGCTTCATAATAAGATTTTAATAGCCCACTTTCTATACCCATTTGTGCTAGGTTTTTTGCTGTTCCTAGTGTTCCTTTGCCATAGTTTAAAGCTGTTTTTCCTGCTCCTTTGAGGTCTCCTCTTCCTGCTTGCATTCCTATGCTTTTCATATTAGATAAAAAGCCTGCTGCTCCTCTAGCGGAATTTCCTCCTGGCATTCTTGAAGCTACGTCCCAAGCACCTTTCATTCTCATAGCTTTAGTAGGCATTGCTTTTAATTGATTGGATAAATCATTACCATTTAAAGCTGGTTGTCCAGAAGATATTGCTTGTGCTAAGTTTGGTAGCTTATAGACAAGCATACACATTATACCAAGTGAAAAGGCAAGTTGCATAAAGGTTAAGAAGTTTTTCTGTAAATCAAGTGATTCTCCACCTGAAACAAAATTTTCTACAGCACTTGTTAGCATTGGTTCAAGTATCGCTGTTACAAAAGCTACAATACTTACTTTGGTGGCATAATGTATAAGTGAACTTATAGCTCTTTCAAATAAAAATTTTGTTGGTTTAAACATTCCTATAGACATGGTTAACATAGTAAATATAGCCATTACCCAAAATTCTACTCTTACTACCATTATTTGAGCTGAAATTACTAATATGCAGGCTACAATTACTAAAAATATCACTACAGCTAATATTAGAGCAAATGGGCTTGTGGTAAAGGATATTTGAGAAAAACTATTCCATGTATTTTCAATAATTTTAAAGGCATTGCCCATTATATCATCAGGCATAAGTATGCTATTTTCGCCACCACCTGCGATATAGCCTATTCTTTCAAAACTAGCAAAAACAGCATGAGCAATTCCCATACCTAAAATCCAATTTGTTATTAAAAATAGATACATTGCCATTTTTAAGGCGTTAGATATCATGTATTTTATGATATCGTCTTCTATTTTTAGCATTAAGGTTATTGCTACATCAATAGCCCAAGCACAAGCGAGAATTTTCACACAAATGGGATATAAAAATTCAGCACCTTTTTGACATTTATAGATAAAACTCATCATCATTTGTCCTAAAAAATTAGCAGAGTTGGGGTCGGGTTTAGGTTCGGCAATGCTGATAAAAGAGCTATCTGGAACAATGAACATATATCCAAAATATATTCCTAAATTGATAATTACTGTCATAGATAAAATCATACGTAAAAAAGTAGTAGTGGTAGCAGATAATTCTCCAAATGCTAGCATTCCAGCAGAGCCAACTATTAGGCAAGTCACAATTATTCTAGGTACTTTATCGGTTAAGATAGCTCCATCAGTATCTAATGAACCATTATCATAAGTACCGATAAATTTTTCAAATATATCGTCCCAAGCAAGTTCTGGTGTTTGAGCAAAGCAGATAGATGAAAGTAATAATAATATTCCTATAGTCAGTAGTATAATCTTTGTTTTTTTCATAATCCATAACCTACTAATTTTTTATAGTCTTCAATATTTTGTTGTTTGTTCATTTCTATATCAGATAAAACTTTTTGTGAGTTGTTTTTTACATCTATTGCCATATTTTCATTTATCTTCATACCTGCTTGTTTTTGAGCATTTTCTTGTAATTGTTCGGTAGCTGTAACAGATAAAAGAGTAGATAATAAAGCGTTTGTTTTTGCTGCTTCCATAGTATTTTGACTAGCTATTTGTCCGCTTGCCTGCATGGCTTCTTTTGTTCCTTGTGCTTTAGATAGATTTTGCAGGGAAGTTTCTAATTGATTAATGCTATTTTCTACTTCTTGTTGACGTCTACCTATAGATAAAGCAGAATAATAGGTTTCATCAGCTACATGGTAAAGTTTTTTTATATTTTGTGTATATGAATTTAAATCTACTGGTTTAGTATAACCACCTGTATAAATATCTATGCCCATTCGTTCACTTAAAATACTATCTGTAGAAGTATCTTTATCTAATGTACCTATTTGAGAGTCTAAGTTGTTCATAAGATTTTTATATTCTTTATCTAATCCTGTATAATGAGCGATTAGGGCTTTAGGATCCATAGATGTTAAATCTTGTATCATCAGTGATACTTGTTTAGCTGTATTTATAGCATTTGTATAGGTATTTATAGCTGTTTTAGCATTCTCAGCTATATTTTTTATATCTTCTACATAGATGGCAGCTGTAGCTGTTTGTTTAGGTACAGTTAAACAAAATCCTACTGCTATTCCCATAAAAATAGTTGGTATTAGATATCTTTTTTTCATTTGTATCATAACGTATCACCTCTAAACAGTATAATTAATAATTTACCTAGTGGAATTATTAATCCACTTACTATTACATATATAAAAACCATACACACTTGTATCATAAGTATCGCAAATATTATTCCTACAAATCTTTCAAAAGCATAGTTTGATTTAATAAGAGTTTTTATGAGTATTGAGATATTCATTATCATAGATGCTGGAAAAGGATATCTAGTTATTAAAAAATGTTTAAACCATGAAATAATGCTATCATAGCTTCTAATATTATTGATAATGTCAATCATTGAATCTATAAATAAGCAAAATAAAATTAGAAAAAATATTAGCATATCTATAACTAATAAAAATTCTACTTCTCTAGCTATACTTTTGCCAAAAATAATGGAAATTATAACTGAAGCAATAACCAAGGATAGACAATTTCTTTTTATTTTAGAACTAATAATAGAGATTTTATCTAACATAAAAGCCTCTTTTCTATCTATAGCTATTTAATCGATTGAAGATATCTGAAATGCTATAGATATATTCAATCGTTTCTTTATATGGTGGTACTCCATTATATTCATAAATGGCATTTGCTCCAGCATTGTAGGCAGCTAAGGCATAAGTTATATTATATTGTCCAGCATACGTAAAATTATCTATTTGTGTACGCAGATAACTTGCACCACCTAGGATATTTTCTAAAGGGTTATATGGATCAACACCTATCATACTAGCAGTACCTGGCATTAGTTGAGCGATTCCAATAGCTCCAGCACCTGACATGGCATTTAGATTAAAATGAGATTCTTGCTCAAGTAGTGCTGTAAGTAATAGTGGATCAAGGCTATAGGTACTGCTAGCATAAAGTATAGCGTTGGTTATCCAGTCTGTTTGCTCTTGATTATACATGGATACTTCAGAATAAATTATATTGTAGTAATTGTTCCCTTGAGCATGCACTATAGGTGTGATGAAAAAAGATGTAATTAGCAATATATTTATGATGAATTTCTGCAATTAATTAGCCTCCTGTTCATTAGTTAAGGTTAAGGTATGTGCTAAATTATGTTTTTGAACTTTAGTATCATTTAATGTATTTGTAAGTTTATTTAAAATTATTTCTATTTGTTGACCATATTTTGAAATATTTTCATTGGATATATTAGTTAAATTAGGAGATTGACTAGCAATTGCATCTAAGGTATCTTTTAATTTAAAACCAGCTTTTAGTATATTAGCTGCAATTATAGTATCTGCTATCATATCAAAAGGAAGGTCTATATTTTCTTTATAATCGCTGTAGTATTTGCTATATAAGTTATTAATATCTTTATCTACTAGAGTTTTCTTGGCAAATTCTCGTCTTTTTTCTAATTCTACAGTTAGTTTTTGTTGAGCATTATATATAATCGCTTTATTTATATAACTTAAAGATGAATGATTAGGTTCTACTGCATGAGGTGAATATTTAGTGAGAGTAAGAGCAATATCTTCTTTTTTGATGTCTTTGTATAGCATATACATAGCTGCATTGATTTCCATATCTTGATTGAATAAATTAGTTTTTTGATATAGTTCTTTCATATGCGTTTTGTACATATTTTCGACAGTAGGTCTGTTATTTTTAGTATCTAAGACATTTATAATATTTAATTGCCGAGTATTTATTTTTTTAGCAATACTTGTAATATATTCGGCATATTTAAAGTTTTCTAAAGCGTCTTTATTATTTCTAGTGCTTTGTTCTTCAGCGATGATATTTTTAATATCATTTTCTTCAATGCCTTTTTTAATAAAGCTAAGAGCTGCCCTATAATCACATTTTATATATTCTTCATCATTGTCTGTATTATTGATAGTAGCATCGTTTATAGCTACTTCTAATTGATAATCTTCTTTAAGTTCTTTTTTTTGTTCTTCTTGCGTTTTGTTATAATGAAATACTTCAGCTAATTTTTTAGCTGCTTTTTCAATTACAAGTTTGGGATAATCTTGAGGAATTTCTGGAAGTTGCATTCTGGCTGAAGTTTCTCTTATGATATGAGCAAGTTCATTTTTATTGATACCAGGATATCTGTTTAATAGTTTTATACTGGCATCAATATCTATATATTCATCAGATAGATTTAATTTAGTATTAGGGTAAGAAAGTATTCGCTCTTTAATGGCATATTTATAGACATCTTTTAATGAAATATGTTTATTGTTTATTTGTTCAAGAGTCATATTTGAAAGGTTATCTGGACAGATAAATTCTGTTATTTCTCTTTCTGCTTTAATATTATTTTGGGCAGATTTCACTATATAATATGCTGTTTTATCTTTAGATGAATAAATTTTTTCATTAAAAATTTTTACTACATATTCTGGATAACAACCTGCCAAAATCATTTCCTTAGCTAAAAGGGCATAAGCTAAATTATCTGGATTTTGTGGTAGCTGCTTTATCTTTTCTTTAAAGATATTTTCAACTTTTGTTAAATGCTCTTTGGCTTTTAAAATATCTTCACTGGCTAAATTGACAATGGTATCTGCATAGTTTTTCTTTCTACCTATTTCACGAACTACTGGAGAAAATGCTTTTATTACGTTTAATACTTCAGTATTATCTGCTCCTTCAGATAAAAGACGTTTTATAATCTGTTTTTCCCCTAATGGAGTGAGGCTTTTCGTTAAAGTATTTTTTAGATATTCATTTAGATATTTAATATATTTTTCTTTAGTATTTTGTGGCTTAATTATGTTGGTATTAGTTAATTGATGGTATAAGTGTGTATGTTCTTTTACAAAGTTTATAATAGCATTGGTGTATTCTGGTTGTTTGGCATGGGAATTTTGGGTGTATTTAGCAAGTAATTCTTCTATGGTAGATAAGTCATAGTTCTTCTCATAATACATAGAAAAAGCTATTTTGGCATCGTAATATAGATTTAACTTAAAATTGGTATGTCGTAATTTTAAGTTGTTGAGTTCAATCATATATATTTCTTTAGCTTTATTTATATCAGTTATCTTTTTAGTGTAATTAATATTGAGTTTACTAAAATATGTTAGTTTTTCAGATAAATTTATATCTATATCTTTTAAAAGAGGTGTATTTTCTACGATAATATCTTTTATATCAGTCAATTTGTAGCCTTTTTGCTGTAAAATCTGCATGATTTTTGTTTCTTTTTGTACATAAAAATCAAAAATTCGTGGCATGTATTTTTGTTTATAATCATTGTAATCTCTAGTAGTAGGTTTAGTTTCGGAAGGTTGTATATCATGCTTAAAAGAATCTATATATTTTTTTATTGCTATAAAAGATTTTCCCTTGCAAAGGCTACTATTATCTCTAATGGATTTTTTTACTTCATCTAGTGGTATATTATTTTTTAGCATAGTTTTCATTATGCTAGAGTCTAATTTTTTTAGTAGATACAATCTTTCATCTTCAAAGGTAGCCCACTGATTTAAATAGTCTTTAAGTAAAGTCATAATTATCTACTCCTTTATATTTTTGCCATTCATCATTGAATTCTTCTCTTGGATAATTTTTTAGTATTTCATCACATTTATTTTGGTCAGCTTTATTTATGCCTACATAAGCTAAGGCAAATTTGCCAAGTGATAAATCATAAAGTCGTGAGCCTTTGACGGAGGTGTAATAATAATCTCTTGTTGCTATTGCTTGAGCAATGATTTGAATTTGTCTATCATTAAGACCAAAACTCTTATATAATTTTTTATTAGCTTCTTCTATAGCTGTGGGATTAGCTAAAAAGATTTTGGATTGACAAGCGTCTAATACAGTGTGAAAAATATTAGAATTTGTAACATCAACCAAAGATTGAGTGGCAAAGATAACGGATACATTCATTTTTCTAAGTACTTTTAACCATTCTCGGATTTTTTGCGAAAATGCTTCATTATCTAGGAAAACCCATGCTTCATCTAAGATAATAATACTAGGTGAGCCATCTAAAACTTCCTCTAAACGATGAAAAATATATAATAGTGTTGGTGCTATTATAGTTTTCATTTGCATTAGTTTTTCCATTTCAAAGGTTTGAAAATCTGTAAAAGATAGACTATCTTTATTAGCATCAAAAATTTTATATGAGCCATTTATGGTTAGTTGCTTAAAAGTTTCTATAAGTGTTTCATCAGTAAGAGAAGAAACAAATGTACTCATGGTTAGTTGCTCTTTAGGGTAGGTAGTAGCTATTAAAGTAAGTGTAGACCAAATAGTATCTTTTATATTAGGGGTTACAACTACATTTTCTTGCACTAAGAAGGAACAAAGCCACTCTAAAGCCCATGAGCGTTCTTTTTCATTTTGTATATTACTAAGTGGTTGAAATGCTACATCATTATTTCCTAAATCAAAGAAATTGCCACCAACGCCCAGTGTTAAAATTCTTGAAGAAGCCCCTTTATCAAAGATAAATACTTTAGCATTTTTATATTTTCTAAATTGAGCAGCTATCATACAAAGATGAACAGATTTACCACTGCCTGGTGGACCAATTAAAATTGTATGGCCAACATCTTTAACATGGATATTTAGGCGAAATAATGTATTCCCTTTGGTTTTAGTGTATAAAAGCGAAGGTGCATTTAAATGGTAGTTTTTTTCATCACCTGCCCAAACATCAGTAATCGGAGCTAAATGTATTAAATTACCTGTATTTATTAAATAACGACGAGGATTGTTATACACATTTCCTGGAACAGAAGAAAGCCAAGCTTCTACAGCGTTTAAATCTTCGCTTTTATATTTAAGTCCCAAGGTAGAAAAAATATCTCCAATAGTATCTATATAATCTTCAGCAAGTTCTTCATTTTTATCTGTTACGATAATCATAGTTGTATAAAAGCCATAGTTTATCTCAGATTTTTCAATCGATATGCGAGCGTTTTCCACTTCATTGACTTTTTCTACAGCATTAGCATCAAAGTCATCATCTGCCCTTTCCACGTGGAAAGCTTCTCGTACATAAGTCCAATAACTTTTTAAATTACCTCGCCAATCTCGAGATCGAGAGGATAACTCACTTAAAGCATCGCTTTTAGATAAAAAATAAAATCTAGTTACAAAGCGATAAGAGAAATTTAGATACGTAAGCTCATCAAAAAAACCAAAATGCGTTTCGCTTGGAAAAGATAGTGGCGTAATAACTCTTAGATGCTGCTCCCCTAACATAGGCTTTAAACTAGCATTAAGTGAGCAATCGTAAAGTAAATTATCTAGGTGTATAGGATTTTTAACTAAAGCAATATTATTATCTTTAATTTTTTGATTTTCTCTATCTGGTAAGTGAATATTCATTTTATTAGTTGATACACAACTGTGAAGATATGTTGCCAGCTCGTCAGGAGTGAGCATTTTAACTAACGGTAATTTCAATTGAATAAACATTCGATATATTTTATCGATATTAGCTTTAAATATGGATAAATAATTGTTTAAATCCTTTAGCTTAGTTTTAGTTTCTAAGACAAAAGATTTAATTTTTTGCTCACTATCTGTTGGTGGCATATAATAAACTGTTAAAAAATATCTTGATTCAAAATTTTTATGCAGATTTTTAAATTGATATCGTCGTTCTAAATCTATTTTTTTAGTTACTTCATCAGGAAAATAGTTTTTCGTAGGGTAATCTAAAGAGGGTGTTCGTTGCATTTCAAAATAAAATATAAAACCTGTATCAAGTGTCATAAATAGACTATTTAGCTGGCTGGTTAAAATAGCGAGTATTTCTTCAACAGAGCTATCTAAATCTGGTCCGCGATATTCTATCGTTGCCATAAGTGAACCATCTTTATTAATAACTATACCTATATCTTCATAGCGAATTATTTTCCCTAAATTCATTTGTGTATATAATGGATTTTTCTTAATACGTAAACGTTTTAAATTGTACATAGTAATCTTCCTCAAATAAAAAATATATCTTTACTTTCATCTATTTCCATAAGTGGAGATACTAGATTAGAGCGAAACATTCCCGAAATAGTGCTATACCAAATATCACCCATATTGGATTTATCTATTACGGTGGGTACTCCATAGTGATTTAAAAATTTAGTAACATTTGTTATATCTTCAACTAATTTTTGTATATCCTTGTTATAAATAACTAATATGTTATTGTAGTAAGCACAAAGAGAATTATCTTCATAGGTTAATACTTTTAAAAATTCTTTATGGCTTTTGCTCCAATTTTTAGTATATCTTTGAATTTCTTTTTGTTTATCCTTATCTGATAGAAAAATTAAGCGTTTATTGTAACGAAATTGTATATTGTTATGCTCAAGATAAAGGATAAGGCTTTTAGTTAAAAATTCTGGATATCCTAGTAATTTCACACATTGAAGATAATATTCATCGATCACTAAATATTCTTTAAGATATTTTTTATAACTGTGATTTTTAGTTAATTTGTAATCTAAATAAATAGGATTATTCATCATAGAAATGGTTTTATCTATGGTAATAATTTTGTATAAACTGTTAATTAATGTTGTATTTTTAAGTGAACATAGACGAAAATTATGTTCTATTTCCAAGATAAATTCACTAAATTTTTCTATAGATGAATTTATTTTTTTTAAATCTGCATTATAAAGTAGTGGATTATAGACAATGTATAAAGTTTTTTGTTTATCTACATAATCTATCCATAGAGAAATATTAGATACTGCTATTTGTTTTAAAATAGCAGTATCTATATCTTCGTAAATAAAAGCACATAATAGTGAGCCATCTTTATTTCTAATAATGTTATCTTTAACTAAATATAGCCATGGCAAATAACTTGCTAAAATATTAGTTTTTTCATCGTATCTTTTAAACAAGTACATATTTACCTCACACATCATAAAATTTTTTCTTGTGTAAAAATTTAAGTAAACAAATAAAAAATCTATCATCAAATTTATTCACATAAATGCTGAAGAAATGAATTATAAGATTGAATGGTATTATCCATAAAGTATTAAACATAGTCCAAATAATAAGTGCTAATACTGCATTTAATAAGACTATTTCTTTTGGACCACCAAGTAGTGTGGCTCTTTCGGTTAATGCTTTAAATACAGGAATGGTGTATTTCATTAAAAACACGCTCCAGAAGAGCCATCTAAGAAGAAATATGCTACTATACTACCAGCAAAACAAGCAGCTATAGCACCTAAAAATAATTTAGATATTTTTCCTGTAATCTGTGATTCCCCCATAGCGATGGTAAAACCTGCTAAAACAGTAGCAATTAAAATAAATACTTTAGGCAAATTATCTACAATTATAGTTTTCAGTTTATTAATAGGTTCATCGAATGGCGAGGATGTATTCATCGCAAAATCCGAAGCAAACGCTGTTTGATTCATAGCTATAATTCCTAAAAATGTTAACTGTAAGATAAATAATTTATTTTCCATAATGAATTTAATAATTTTTTGCATGATAAAATCTCCTTTAAGCTAATTTTTCTGTTATATATTCTTCTTTTTTCTTGTCGTAAGTAATAACTTTGCGTATCTCTTCTATTATTCTACCTGTTGGCGTTTTTTTGATATAAATTATTACATTTATAGCATCTGCAATAATTGAAGGTTGCACCTTATCTGTACCAAAGCCTACCAAGGTTTCGATTCTTGTTAGAGTGTGAAATGCACTATTAGAATGTACAGTAGAGATACCACCTTTGTGTCCCGTTGACCAGGCATTTATAAGTGTAAATGCTTCACTACCTCTAACTTCGCCTAAGATAATTCTATCTGGGCGAGAACGAAGTGTTGCTCTTAATAAATCTTCCATAGATGTAGTTTTAGTAGAAATTAAAGCAAGCTTATTTTTAGCATCACATTTTAATTCTTTGGTATCTTCAATAATTATTACTCTGTTATTTAATTTTGCTATTTCAAAAAGTAAGGCATTTACTAAAGTTGTTTTTCCACTACCTGTACCACCTGCTACTATGATATTTTTTTTATCATAAATAGTTTGTATAATAATTTCTTGCTGATATTTAGTCATGGTTTTGTTGTGTACATAATCATCAAGGTTAAAGATTTTTTTGGCGTGTTTTCTAATACAAAAGCTTGAATTTTTAACTATATCTGGCGATAAAAATCCTTGAAAACGCATATTTAAAATCTCGGCTTCAAGAAGTGGATTATCCTTATTGCAAATCTTATGTGAGTGGTTTGCAATTTGTACAATAATATTACTTACGATATCATTTGTGAGGATTTTCCCTGTATAGACAAGTCCCTTAGAAAATGTATCTATCCATATTTTAGAGTCATCATTTACCATAATTTCACAGACATCATCATTTACCAAATAAGGCTTTATGTCTTTAAAAAGAAAATCTAATCTTTCATTAAATCTAGTATTATCTTTCATCAGCTAGCCTCTAATTCATCATAAATAGCAGCTAATTCATCAAGTTCTTGTTGATATCTAGCTATTTTTTCTTGAGTTTCATCTATAGATAGAGTGCAATTATCTAAATAAAAATTTAGTTCTTCAACATTTGTAATTCCTAAATCATGTAAATATGAAAGCATTTTTATATCTACTTCAGAAGAAGATTTCCTTTGGATAAGTTTTCTTCTAATAATTGTTTTTTCAGATTTTGTTGTAGGTTTTGGTTCATTTGTTGAAGTTTCAGTAGATGTTTGTTCAGTTACTACATTTACTTGGTTAGTTTTATTATCTTCAGCTTTTGAATTTATTTCTTTAGTTTCACTTTCTTCATCAGATTTTGCATGTTCTATCTCTGTATTTTTAGTTTCATCATTATTGTTATTAACAGTTTCTGTATAGTTATCTTTAGCTTGATTAATGTCATCATCTTCAAAGGTATCTGTAAATGTAGCTTCATTTTCTGTTGTTTTAGTTGTATTTTGTTTAGTTATTAAATCACCCATTCCTGGTATTTGTTCATCAGTTTTAGTTTCTAACATATTCATATTATCCTCACTTTCATTTTGTATAGGTTCTAATTCTTCAATTTGTTGTATATCTTCTATAGCTGTTACAGGGATTTCTTCAGCTGAAGTAATATATGTCTTGGTTTTAGGTTTTTGCAGTTCATTTATACTGTCTTTGACCACAAAATTGGGCTGTGATATTTTTTCTGGTTGCTGTTTTTTCTTAGCTAATAAGATTTTTATTTTATTTTTGATTGTTAATATATACAAACTGATAACGCTTAATTTACTATTAATTTTTTTAGTATTCTTTTTTAGCGTTATGTTATTGCTTAATGAATTTAATTTTCCTTTTTCTACAGCTTTGGGTAATAACTTAGTATAACTATCCACGATAGTACAATAATCTGATTTTAAAAGTGGTGGGTACTTAGGATTAAGTACATTGTTATCTTCTTTTTGCCATATAGATACCCTATTTAAAAAGAAAGGGATTTTGTAATATAAAAGCTTTTTAGCCAAAATAGGGCGTTTACCATTGATAAAAACAATCTCTTGACTTTCAGGAAGATTTAATACTTCATCGACTGTCATTAAATCTCTAGCAGCAGATTGCCATGATTTGTTTTTCTTTAATAAATTATTGGTTTCAGATTTAGAGGTTACGGTTATAGTTTCTTTACCCAACATGTTTGATATTACTTTTGGTGTATTATCATCGTTGGGCGTGTAAAATACCCTTACGGCACAGTTCGAGATAATCGAGGTGTCTTTGCCATAGATGCTGTATAGCTGACTTAAATTCTGAATAATGATTAAAGAACGAAGTTGATAGCCTGCCATAGTAGCTATAGCCATTTCAAATTGGTCAATTTTACCTATTTGAGGGAACTCATCTAATAATAGTAGGCATTTATGCTTTTTTCGTTCAGTTAAATTTTTCATATTGCGTCGTAAAAAGAAATCTAGCATCAAGCGAAATATTGGTTGTAAAATTGCTCTATCTGCTGATGAAGCTACAAGGTACAGTGATACAGCTTTTTCATAGTTCATTACATCATCAAGTTTAAAATCACTTACAGCCGTATTTTTAGAAATTACAGGGTCTTGATAAAGCTGAAATCCTGTAGCTGCTGTAGATAATACAGAAGACTGTTCTTCTTCGGCTCGAGATGCCATTTTATAAGCTCCAGAGGCAACTCTTGGGTGAGTTAATAAAAAACAATAAGGTTTCATTTCAAAATCTAGATTTTGATAATCATCTTTAAAATATGCTTTAATTTCACTAAAATTTAAGAACTTGCTGTAATCGTTATAATATGAGTTTTTATCTAAATCATCTTCTGAAATATTTAAAATATCAGAGCGTATTTTTCTGAGTTTTAGACTATCAGTTTCTTCAGTTTCTAAAAAACTATCATTAAAAGCATTAATTTCTACATAATCTCCATAAATTTTTTGAAAGATATTATCATCTGAAAATGCTTCTTCTGGTGTGATATGCTGATAATACATCATTTCAGTTATAGCCTCATCGAAAGACCGTGATGATGAAGAAATAAATCTAGTTACATCTCCCATATTAGGTACAGGTTTATGTTCTTTATCATGGACATATAATAAGTGCATAATAACAGCTTCAATTAATGCTGATGCTGTGAGTACCCAGTGCTTGCTTTTAGGGTCATTTGCCATTTTTCCTGTAGGGTCTGCTATCATATTGGCTATGGTCATAACATCAGCGTATTCCCTATCTGTTCTATACTGGACTTCAGCAATAGGATTCCAACGAGCAGTTATTCCCTTTGTATCTAAAGGATTAAAATTTAGTACTTTTTGCTTTAAACCTTTGCGTCTAAAGCTAGCTGTGTAATCCCAGTTTTCACCATCTTTGATATCTAGAACAAAAACGGATTCTTTCCATGTTAATAGTGTAGGAATAATAACGCCTACACCTTTTCCTGTACGAGTAGGGGCAACAAGAAGTGTATGAGATTTTTCATTGATGTCATATTGCAGCAGATATGTTTGTTTATAGATTAAGTTTTTTGTATAAGTAAAAGGATTAATTCCTAAAATTACACCTTCTTTAGCTTTGAAATGGGCTTTTTTTATATCTCTTTTACCTCCCCAAGTGGCTGAGCCATGAGAGGTATTTGGAGATTTTCGCCTTATGATAAATAGTGATATACTCATACCTAGTAATATACAAATATAGATGCTGTTTTCAGCGTTATGAATAATTGTAGGAATTATATCTGAAGCGTGTATATACCAGATAATAAACATCCATGGTTTATATAAAACAATATTATTTGTAATTTGAAACCCTTGTCCTAAAGCACTATCATATTCGCAGTGATAAGCTACTTGTTGAGTAGCTACAAATATTCCTATAAAGGTAAATAAAACGGTTATTGATAGAAAGGTTATAAATCTATTAATTGGATTTTGCATAACAAACCTCCATTAAAAAACCAGATTAGTAATTGTCATGATATTAATTGATGTTCCTGGATTAACAGTTATTTCTGGCTCGATATTCATTTGCTTTTCAAATAGCTTAGATGCTGTATTTATAAGACTTGTAGCTGCTCCTTGAGCTGCTAAATCGCCACTATTTCTCCAGCCATATTCACTGTAATTATTACCAGTAGCTATGTTTCCTAAAGCTCCAATAGCACTAGCTAATATACCAGCTCCTATTTGTTTTCCCGTGTGATTATTGACATCTCCTTTTATACCTGCATAACCTTGAGCATCTACTGATTTAAACATATTTTCAACATTATAGGTATCTCCATTAGGAAAAATAAGTGTATTCCAAGATATATCTACTCTTGATTGTCCTTGCTTAATGGCACTTTCATATTGACCTATAATTTTGCTACCAGCAGGAATTAATAAATTATTTCCATATAAAGAGTCATAGATATTATTATTAATTTGAGCCATTATTTGCCCACCGATTTGACTGTTAATGCCTGATAAAAGAGTAGCATTGATTAAGGTTCCTGCTAAAATAGTATTTTCGTTTATATTATTAACTTGAGGATAGGAAAATGTATTATTAGTAGGATTTTCAGTAGTTACTGTTTCACTTGTATTTTCATCTTGGTTATCTTGGTTAAATGACATAAATTTTATAGCTGCTGCAAATATATTTTTTTCATCTTGTTTTTGTTCATTATTTGTATTTGATGAATTTATAGAAGTAGTATTGGCTGTATTAGATGTTTGTTGCTTAGGTATATAACTAGGAGGCTGGCTTTGTAATATTGGTACAGGTCTTGAATAGTGAACTTCATTATTATTTTCTGGATAATAATTAGTATTATTACTTGAATTAGTTGCTGGTCTTTTTTGTACATATTGAGCTTGATTTTGATTATTAATATTTTTATTTGGTTGTTGTTCGTGTTTAGCTAGAGAATCATAATTATCTGGAATTGTATCTACGCTACCTGTTTTGGCTACATTATAATCATTTTGAGTATCTGCAACTTCAACCTTGGGTTTATTTTCTTTTTTCTCATCGGAAGAATCATCTGAACTAAAAATAAATACGGTTACAGCTACAGTCATAAAGAATAAAAATAATCCTATAACTACTTTTTTATTAACAGTTGATGTTTGTGTAGTGGTTTGTAGATTATCTATGTCTTCTTCATCTTTTTTCAGTGCTTCACCTAAGGTTTCAGCAGACTGATTATCTTTTATATTGTTTGTTAAATAAGTTGTGTCTTTATGACGAACCTTGTCTAATATATTCATATCAATCTTTCCTTGTAATAGTTACTTCTTCATTAGCTGATTTTAAAATGGCTTCATCAAATATCGTTTCTACAATAAAAGTATTATTAGAAGTTTTATAGTTGGCTAAGATTAATTTTTTATCTTTGTCTTTAATAAATAAAACAGGTAATGTATCTAATTCTTTAAATTTAATATATGTTTTTCGTTTATCATTAAATACAGCTGTTGGCATAAAATCTATATTTTTATTGCCTTTAATTTTGTAATTAAAATTTATATTTTCTGGCTTAATATTATCTTTTTCAATATAGGCATTATCCATAGATTGTTTTATTTGTTTTTGAATGTCATCTTCATTTCCATAACTCCAGCTAACCATAGGGTTAAACCAATCGCCAGAATTTAATAGTATTTGATAAATATGACCTGTATCCGTATTTACAATTACATTTGTAGATATATTATTAGCTATAGGTTTCACATACAAATGAGATGTGTTTTCTACTGTAGCGTGGTCTATTAACCATTGAGCAGTATCTCCACCACCCACATAAGTTATTTTTTCATTATCTTTAAATTTAATATCTGTTAGATAGCCTATTTTGCAGTAAATCTTATATACTTGTTCTGGTCCATAAGAAAATACCATACGAGCATAGCCCTGAGCATTTTTACCATCTTGAATATAGTTATTAGCTCTTGAAGAATTAGGTGGCAAAATTACATAATCTTTAGTAGTTTGTTTTGGTGCATCATAAGTTAATTTTGGTAATTCATTTACTTTATTTTCTGGAGGATTTTGCTTAAGGTTATTTAAATATTCTTTTACGGATTGCTTTTCTTTAGTGATATTATCTAGTTTTGTTTGTAAATCAGTTATTTTAGCGTCTTTATCTTTGGTGGCAAGGTCTACTTCAACTTCTAATTTAGCCTCTAAATCACTTATTTTTTCATAAAGCTCAGCTACAGCTTGTTCTACATCATAGTCTTTATTATCTTTGTGTTCATTAAGCTTTGTTATATCTTGTTTTATTTCATTTACTGTGATATTTTCATTTGCGTTTGCATTTGTTATTTGATAACTATTTATCATTAACACTGCTAAAATTGCAGCTATTTTTCTATTCATAATTACCTCTCCTACTTCTTATTTTTATCTTGTTTTACAGCCTCTTTATCCCATGAAAAATCTGTTATATATATGCCAAGTGGATTTTTTAATGCCATTTCTTCATTTTCTGGTGGTTTTATGGCAATGGTAAATACTCCAGACATTTCTACAGTTTCTTTATTTCCTGTATCTAAACTATATCTTGTTTCTACCCATCTGACTTGATAGGAATTATTGCTCTCTGTGAGTGGCAAAATAACATTTATTTTTACTTGCACTGTCTTATGACCTAAAGCTTTAGCGATATCTTCAGATTGTAGATAATGATTTAATTTTCCCATAGCATCTCTACTTAAAAAGGCATAAGATGAGTTAATATTCCTTTTATATAGCACAGGGTCTAAAGGTATTTCTCGCATTTTTTTGATAAAATCTGTTATAAAATATTTTTTAGCTACCTCTTGTGGTTCATATTTTTGTTCTTGTAGATAGCCTGCATTTCTAACTATTCCCGTTTGTGTATCTACTTCTACTATATATGGTTTAATTTCAGATTTTGTAGCAAAGTAAATTAATGAAATTGCCATTATAACTATAACAAAAGCTAAAATTGCCACTAATCGCAAAAGATTAAATCTATCATTGGTTAACTTAGATAATTCAACATCATAATCATTTTTTGCTCTGTCAGAGGGATTTATGGGGTTTGTGTTATTAATGTATGGTGCTGGTTTTAAAAAGTCTTTAATACTCATTTCATTCTCCTAAATTTATAAAAATATATTTATGGTAATCTATTTTGTTTTTAGTACAATAATTAATAATAGCATTTAATAACTTTATGCCACCTTTATTTTTAGTATCATAAATTACAGCGTGCAGATAACTATTAGATAAGGATAATTCTATTGCACATTTTGTTATATTGCCATTAAATTTATTGTTAATAATGTCTTTTATAAAATTGACTCGGTTAAATCCTAGCTGCATAAAAATCTCCTTGTTGTATAAATTAAAATGAATGTGATATTAGCTAAAAATATTATGATAAAAAATTCACCTAAAGGTATAAAGCCAACTATCCCCATCATTGCCCAAATATCTCCATCTCCCATGCTGGTTATTATTTGCTTATTTGATTTAAAATAGCATCTTAAAATTTGCATAAATATTACTAAACACGCTATAATGCACAGTGGTAATGCTAAAAAATCCATACTAATTTGAAATGTTGTTAAATAGTTAGCAAATATATCATTAAAATTCAAGATTTTGTATATTACATAACCTAAAAATATTATTGGTAAATACGAAAGTCCTTTATCTAGGTGATTTTCCTCATTAGCAAAAGTGATATGGATATTATTGCAATTTTTTAGTTTGATTGATGAAACATAGATAAACACCAAAAATAATGTTCCAGATAATAAATTGTTTAGATAACATACAATATTAAAATTAGAGAATATAGCATATGTGGTACTTAACATAAATAGACTGATACAATAATAGATACTAACTGTCTTTGTGCGAAAATCTTCAATGATTAAATATAAAATATTAATAGCAATAAGTATTTTCATTAATAACATTTTTTAGTCTTTCTTTGCTATATATTCACTTCGTTTACTACCTTCGCTTATATAATAAGAGTTAGATAACGGCTTTTTTATCTTTAGTTCATAGTAAATATAATAGTTGTCTTTTTTATATGGTTTATATTCAAAGTCATCTATATTTTCAATATGGTTTATATACCCTAAATCTATTAGTTCATCTAATTTTTCAGGATATGTTTTTTGCTTTTTATCTACAATATTATTTTCGTTATCCATATATACATCTTTTATCATTAAATGGTCTGTGCTATATCTTTCTAATGCTACATCTAAATTGTTTATTTGTTCTTTTTGTATATCAAATTTAGCAGTAGCATAATTTGTAAAAGAAAATATACCCACAAGACAAAGTATTAACATGATAGATAAATATAAAATCAACTCCCATTCTAAAAATGCTTTTTTGTTCATTTGAACGCCTCCTAAATCCCTGTTAAAACTATGGTATCATGGAAGTGAATTTTAAAAGTATCGACTTTTGAAAAAATGAAAAAAATTTTTTATCCTTATATATCAAGGGTTTGTGAGTTTAAAATGGTTTTGTGTTCGATGAAAATAGGCAAAAAAAGCTGAACTTTTTGTCAGTAACTAAAAAATGTGTTCGAATCGAACACATTTTTAAATAGTTATATTTGATTTTTAGAATGTACTTTTAACCAAATTGTGTTCGAATCGAACACAAAATAAATGTAATAAATGATAAAAATAATCCTGCGGATTAAATTTAAAACAATGATAAAATAACTTTTTGTCGCTTTTCTGCTCGCACTATAATGGCATTCATTCCAAAAAAACAAGGGTGAAATGAATAACTTCGCTACCCTTGTTTTTTTGGAATGAATGCCATTATCTCAAGACGTGCGAAAATCAACAAAAAACAGTCGCATAGGTAGAAAGGAAGATATACATGACTAAATTAAACAACAAAATAATTAATGAGATTAAAGCCTTAAAACTAAAAATGATGAATACAACTAATTTATTAGCTACTTTTGAAAGTTATGGCTTTATTTTGAATGATATCGATATAGATAGTTCTTTAGTAATATTTAAACATAAATTTGACTATGAAATCATTTTAAAACTAAGATTAATCAGTAAAGATATCTTCTGTATTGAAGATATTAAAATAAATCATAATAATTAGTATTTATTTAGTAATATGCTACAATTAAGATAAAACAAATGAAAGAGATGATATTATGATAAAAGACACAATATTGCAAAATCAAAGTTTAGATATAAAAATAAGTGATATAGCTTTTGAAATTACTCACAAGTTATTATTAGACCCAAAATATGAAAATCCACCAACATATTTAATTGAAGATACAGAAGACTATAATGCAGTGGGAAATATTGTATCTGAAGATAAATCAGAAACATTATTTCTTAGAAAAGAATTACAATCATTAACCCATGATAATTTTAGAGATGTATATACTTTTTACACATATGGTAATTTAGTATCTATAATGGATGATTTAGTTTGGTATTTAGAAACAAAAATAGAAAAAAATAATATTATACTTGAACAGGAAGTTGCAACTAACATTGCATATAATATGTTAATGAATAACAAAAATAAAGAATATATTTCTGAAATGACAAGTATACCAGTATCTAAACTATATGAAATTGAAGAAAATATCGTTAAAAATAGGTTAGATAATATATTTAAAATCTATAGGTATAATCAAGACATAGATATAAAAATACAAGAATTAGTACAAGAAGGTGTTTGTCGTATATTCTTTAGTAAAAAAAATGGAAATGATATTTTAAAATATCCTATAAAATTATTAGATTATTATGATATAGATGAAAAAGGAAATATTGTATCAAAAGAAAATAATCAAACGTTATATTTAGAAAAAATTTTTCAAACTTTAAAGCATAGTGAAGTAAATGAACTTTTTTATGATTATATGTCATGTTTTACTGAGGCTTTAGGTAGATTAATAGATTATCTTGAAGAAAATATAAAGAACTTAGATATTGAATTTACTAAAAAAGTAGCTCAAAAAATTGCTATGAGAATGATAGCTAATAGAGATGATTGGCAATATATATCCGAAGTAACTAATATATCAATAAATGAATTAGAAATATATAATTGGTTTATTAATCGTTAGAATAATTCAAAAGATACAATATATAAGCAATAAAAAGTTGTCCGGTTCGGACAAGAAACACTTCTTTATTTATAATTAAGAAAAAAATAAAGGAGTGTTTTTTTATGAAAAACAAAAATATCACGTTTGGTAATTATATGTATAACTGGTATATGATATACAAATATCCTAAACATGAAATCACTACAAGAAATGTATGTTTGACCTACATTAATATTCATGTAAAACCTTCTAATATAGGTAGAAAATTTATCCAAAATCTTTCAACTAGAGATGTACAAGAATTTTTATCTAATTTATTACAATATGGAAATAAATCTATTTTACGTATGAAGAAAAAAGGCTTATCTAATTGGACAGTTAATAAAATACGTTCACTTATAATATCTTGTTTAAATCAGGCTGTTAGAGAAAATATTGTAAAAGAAAATGTAGCCTCATATACAGAGAATATTAGGATTATTAATGTACCTAAAAATATTTTTACTAAAGAACAACAAGTATTGTTTTTGAATAATTCTAAAAATTATAGATATCATCTGGCATATGAATTATTATTTTTTACAGGAACTAGACGAAGTGAGATTTTAGGACTTAGTTGGGACAAAGTTAATTTTCATAATAATACTATATTTATAAGCCAAGTTTTAGTTGTCATCAATAATAAACCTAAGCTAAAAGCTATTCCTAAAAATAAATCTTCGATTAGAGTTATACCACTACCACAAGAATTGATGAATAAGTTATTAATACTAAAAAAAGAACAAGAAGAATATTTTTCTAAGCATAAATATACTAATATGTATAATCTTGTATTTTGTACTAAAAAAGGCGATGTTTACAATCCTAATAATCTCTTACAAAACATGAAAAAAAGATTGAAGCGTTTAGGGTTACCAAAGGACTTGCATATTCATAGTACAAGACATACTTTTGCTACAAATCTTATTCACAACAAAGTGGCTATCGTAGATATTCAAAAATTAGGTGGTTGGGCAAATCCAGATATATTATTAAATTTGTATGCCCATACTTTACAAGAAAGTCAAATAAAAGCGATAGATGAATTATATGCAAATTTCAAAAAATAAAACTCATTTGATTATGGATATGTTGTTATAGAATATTAATAATTTCTTTAGGAAGTGGAGATAGTCTTGAAGTTGGTATGGTTATTGCCTGGACACTAGCAACTAATCCTTCAGACAATTATCTCGAATGTAATGGTCAATCAATAGACAGCACTAAATACCCTAAATTATATGAACTAATGCATAATGTACCAGATTATAGAGGTATGTTTCTCCGTGGACTAGGTGGTAATAGTGCAGATTTAGGTGAACTTCAAAACTATGCTTTAATAGAACATACTCATGAAATTACAATGCCTGCATCTCATGGTAAATCTGGGAATGGTGGTATTCCTAGATTTAGTGATGGTGATGTATGGTCTAATAATAAAACTAAATTAACTACTGGTATAACTGATGATATTCCTATAGCTAATGAAGTAAGACCAATTAATAAAGCAGTTCGTTATTTTATTAAGGCTAAATGACTCCTTTAGGAAGTAGTGGTAGTATTCCAATAGGCTGTATTTTGGCTTGGAATATCAACTCTACTATTCCAAATGATTATTTAATTTGTGATGGTTCAATGTTTGATGTAAATAAATATCCTAAGCTTTATCAAAACTTAGGTACAAATATATTACCAGATATGAATAATAGTTTACAAACAGATTTTGATGGATATTATGTAGTTGGATATTATTGGACTACTACAGATTATTGGTTTTGGGGAGGACCAAATAAAACTCAATATGAGTATTCACCATCAACAGGCATTGAAGATAGAAGAAGTTTATATTTTGATAAAATTAGAAATAATATAAAGTTTACTTGGAATACAAAATGGATCATCAAAGCAAAATAAATTCTTTAGGAAGTAAGATATCCTATTTTAATACACCAGATTTCACCAAAGTTCAACGTATAAGTAGTGGTTTTGTATGTCCTAATAATGGTTGGATAAATATTTACAGAGGAATATATAATTATGGTATGCGATTATATATTAATAATATTTTAGTTTCTACAGCATGGTTATATTGGGATTGTGCTTATAATAGAGATGAACAAAATTATAATATTATACCTGTATCTAAAGGTGATGTTATCACCTTTAGTGGTGGTAATAATGGAGTTTATTTCACACCATGTAAATAAAAAATGTAAAAAAAAGCAGTTCATTGAACTGCTTTTTATTTTATACGCATAACCCAATATAAAGCCATATATGGTGGCTTATTTTCTATTGGTTGTCCAAAAGAAGTACTAGTTCCTGGAATAGTAGCAAAGGCATTTTTGAAATAACCATGTGTATTTCCTTCATTTTTTTGAAAATACTCCCATGACCAAGCTCTAATTGGTAAATTACTAACTAAATTATTAGAACCATTAACTTGATTATTTCCTTGAACCGCAATAGTTTTATTAAGAAAATCTGCTAAATTAGGTAATTGATTTAGTGCAAGTATATTTGTACTTGTACCACCAATAGTATTAAGATTGTAAGAACTACCTGCACCAACAATAAAACGATCTCTTAAATCTGGAGTACCATTTGTTCCATCACAAATATGATAGTTTAATGGCAAAGTATTTAGAGAACCTGTATAAGCAATAATACCGCCTATTGGCACAGAAAAACTGCTACCTAAAGAAGATAGCGGGATTTCTGTACTATATCTTGGACCATTTTCATCATCTTTATAAATTTTTATACTCGCTAC